>Ga0316228_1000742_pt1 | contig 39924 bp, 62 predicted proteins | sample TBH18021metaG_FD_206005 | JGI IMG/M metagenome (GOLD analysis project Ga0316228, IMG submission 206005) | Freshwater microbial communities from Trout Bog Lake, Wisconsin, USA - TBH18021 | ecosystem: Environmental > Aquatic > Freshwater > Lake > Hypolimnion/Profundal zone | place: USA: Wisconsin... | reverse complement strand
TGTATTGGTATTTAGTAGAGCTTGTGTAAGAAGTGGATAAATTGCCTGTTGTTTGATTAGCAAATAATGGATAACGAGTTGCATTAGTTGTAGTGTCATCCGTTACAGTTGCATAAGCTGTTGGAGTAGTCCAAGTAGGAGTGCTAGTGCCATTAGAGGTTAAAACCTGACCAGTTGTGCCTAAAGCAGTAAATCCAGTTACACCAACAGCAGACTGCCAAGGAATAGAACCAGCTACTCCTCCAGCTAAATAAGTCGCATTAGTAGCATTTGTGGCAGATCCAACAGAAAGGGTAGATTGAGCTACATATTGAGGAGCAGATGCTCCAGCCGTTAATACATAGTTTGTAGTACCTAAAGCTAAAGTTGTAGTGGTTGCTGCGCCTGATTGATAAACAATAGATCCAGCAGCTCCACCAGCTACGTTTGTTGCAGTAGTAGCTAAAGTAGCAGTTGCTACAGCTCCGCTAACAATAGAACCCAAAATTGAAGTAATCCAAGTAGGATTTGAGTAACTTCCATTGGTATATACACCATTAGTGACAGTTGCAGCATTACCAGTAATGCCAATACCCCAAGTTCCACTAGCGTTTGTTCCTGTTGTAGAAGGTGCTCCAATAGTGTTATAGGAAATGGTTTGGGCAACAGATCCGTTATAAGTAATTGGTGAAACACCACCAGCACCACCACTATTGAATGTAACACTATTAGTTACACTTCCTGCTGATGTTGCAGTAGCAGCATTTCCACCAATACTTAATGAGGTGGCTGTGCCAGTTAATCCTGTGCCAGAGCCACTAAACTGCGAAGTAGCAGTAATAGTTGTTCCTCTTACAGTAGTAGCCGTTGTTAAGCCTACTGTAGTTCCATCAATAGAACCGCCTGTAATAGCAACTGCATTAGCATTTTGAGTAGACATTGTGCCAAGACCAGAAACCTGAGTATTGGCAATAGCAATAGTGGTATTAGTAACGCTAGTAACTTGACCGCTTGCATTAGTTGTAAATACAGGAACTGCGCTTGCAGATCCATAAGTGTTTGCTGTGCCTACAGGAGTAATGCTAAAAGTATTAGAAGTAAGGGTTAACCCTGTGCCAGCGTAATAAGTAGAAACTCCTGAGAACTGAACAAAAGTTATTGGGGTTACATTAATTGTTCCTGTATCAGCAGAGGTAGATACCCATGCAGTATTCGCTTGTGAGCCGTTTAAAACGACTGTGTAAGCTCCTGGAACTTCTGCCCATACATCCATGTCAACTGCTCTAGTCCATGCGCTTGCAGAGGCTATGTAAATGCCGTTTTGAGATGTAGTTCCTTGATTTTTTACTAATACTCTATCGCCAGCTAAAGTTGTATAGCCATCAATAGTTTGCAAACCTGACAAAGTAATGTTGGTTAAAGTTGCTACTTTACAGGCAGCTTTAGGGTTTAAACCTTGAGCTACTGTATCAACATAAAGTTTATTAACAATATCTGTAGCAGATGAAGGAGATGTTGAAATCTGTCCTGTAGCTGTAGAGATATTGGTAAAAACACCAGTAGAAGGCACTAAAGCACCGATTGTGGTGCTATTTATAGTGCTGTTGGTTATGATTAACCCTGATTGAACAGGATTAAGTGTTGCGTAAAAGGGCTGACCCTGACCTATAAATGTTTGAAAATTTCCATAAACATCAAAATAAGCCTGAACTGGCAGTAGATTTTGATCTACTGTTGAAGAAGGGCCAGCCATAATGCTCCTTAATAAGCTATTGCATTAACTAAAACAATATCACCAGCAGACATTGGAGCAGCAGCTCCAGTTGTTACAGAATAGCTAGTAAATGTTACTGATGTTGCTGAACTTGCAGTTAATTGCAAAAACAAAGTGCTACCACTTGTTACATCTGCTGCAAAAGCTAACCAGCCATTTACCGCAGTTGGCAAGGTAATTGAACCAGCAGAAGAACCACCAGTTCCCACTACAACTTTAAATACAAATGTAGAAACAGCAGTAATGGTTGCACCAGTACCCCATCCTGAACCTAAAGTAGGCAAAGTAGAAGAAGTGGCAATTAAGTTACCGCCCATTTGAAATACAGCAGGGTTGATAGTATCGCCTGTTAAAGGTGGGCTAAAAAATGCCCCACCAGGGCCTACTAAACCCAAACATACACCAGCATTATTAAACTGCGCTTGAACTGGAACTGTTTGAACTGTTACTGTTGAAGCTACTTGATTTGAACTCATTATGCAATCCCTTCACCAGGTGTAATTTCTGCACTAGAAGCTGCACTAGATAAGAACCAAGCATTAGGTGGAATACCACTAAATACTTGAACACCATTAGCAGGAATGTAAAAAGTATTATAAGAAGGTACAGTCAAAGCAGGAGCTGTAACGACAGGAGTTGAAGTCCCATCGTTAGGCTCTTGTGGTTGCCAAGATACTCGAATAGCACTAGAAGTAATGTTTACAATTCGATAACCTGAAGGGTACACATTGTTGCTAGACTTTACTTGAACAGCAGCCAAGCTACCAACCAAGTATGTTGGCCCAAAAGGGGCAAAAGCTGAATTGTAAGCCATTATTTAACTCCTTAAACTACATTAGCTGGAATTGGACTATCTTCGCAAGTTGAAACTTTAATCAACAAAGTACCAGCAGTTTGAGTAGCTGAAGAACCAGTAGAGTTTACTAAGCGAACAGTAACTTGATTTGCAGTATTTGTATAAGCATTTCCAATAGAAATACCTGTTACCAATCCAGCATCAAATTGAGCTTGAATAAAGTCATTAGGCTGAACACCAGGAACAGTCAAAGTAACATCAGAAGTTGTGCCTGAAATAGTTGTTGATGGAAGGGTTACTTGAACAATAGATTGGGCAATAATATTGCCACGACAGACAGTAGTCTTAGACATAGTTTTTCCTCTAAAAAAGGTAATTCAATTATAGGTTAAATAAGAAAAAAAGCCATACTTTTTGGGCATGGCTTTCTTTCTTTTACTTCATGGATTCTTAATAGAAGCCTGGGCTTAAATCATATCCGTAAATATACACGTCAACAGTCGCAGTAGCGAAAGCTGTAGAGATATTTACATATACAGTTTGAGCTGACTGAGCTGTATTAGGGTTAGATGCAGCAGAAATAGTTACATAAGATGGTGTAGTTTGACCAGTTAATGCTGCTGCTGTCAAAATGCTTGTAGTACCACCTTTATTTACTGCTGTGTAAACACCTAAGTTAACAGAAGCTACAGATTGTGTTGCTCCAGCGTTGTTTGCGTTAGCTACCACTACTGAAACAGGAACATAAAGTGCGCTGTTGTTAATTTGAACAGCAAAATCTGCTGCTGCTGCTGTTGAAACACCTTTCAACACACCTAGAACACGCAAAGCCTGTTGGCTATTAAGGTTCGATGGGTGAGTCGAATTTTGGACTGCTGGGCCTGGATTTGCCATGATTTTATTCCTTTATTTAGTTAAAAGGGAAGGGCTTTCGCCCCTCCGTTTATTACGCTGCTACTCGGCAAGCCAACTCTGGGTAGAGTGGAGCCCAGCCATAAAGAACGTCCACACGAGTTGGAATGGAATCGTTATTTATGGTGTACTGCCTCACGACTCTCATGGACAGACCGATTTCCTTGTCGGAAGCACGACCAGCGAAATGAACACCTTCAGGCAACTCAAGGTCAGCCATAGCCATTGTGAACGCATTGCGATGCATTACGATGTTTTGTGGGCTGACGATGCCAGAGCCACTTGCATTGTATTGTGAAGCAAAGAATGTCACAGCAGCAGTTGCTGATGGGCTAGGAATACTTACGTTCTGGAACTGACCACCAGAGATAACTGCTGGGGATACTGTTACAGAAACAGAAGAACCTGAAGCAACTGAAACAGCAGACTTAACTACGAATGAACGCAATTTGTTTGTGCCATAAGCTTGACGATTTTGTGGGTTAACTGCATACACACCAGCGATTTGGAATGTATCACCAGCGTTCAAGTTGATTGTGCCTGTATTAGCAGCAGTCAAAGTGATTGTGGATTGTGAAGCCCAACCAGAAGTCAAGAAACCAGTAGCAGTAGTTGTAGCTACAGAAGCAGTTACAGTAGAGCTTGAGAAGTTACCAAAAGTTTGTGACACGATGTTTTGGTCAAGCTTCCAGTTCATACCGCCTGAATCACGACCCATCAAGCCTTTTTCGTATTGCATACCAATCTTGTCGTTAGGAACGAAAAGACCTTTTAAGCTGTCTACGATAGTTGCAGATGTAAATGGTTCAACGATACATGATCTACGACCATCACGAGGAGCACCTTCAGAGTCAAGATACGCTTGAGCTGACAAGTATGTATAAAGACCAGTTGGAGGAGTACCAGCAGTACCAACGATGTTAGCTGTGTTCAAAGCTGCTGTAGTTGTGCCGTCAAAGTCAATTTTGTTGGCGATAGCTGCAACTGCTGGCTTCAGAATACGATCAGAGAACATATCCAAAGACAAAGCTAAGTCTTGAGTTGTGAACTGTGTATCAACGTGGAACTGAGTGCTTAAAGTAACAGGAACTGAAGTTTCGTTCAGATCTTCTACGTTCAAGGCCGGCCCTAGCGTCCCTACGAAGCGTCCAGGTCTCCTGACATTTACTGTGGCTCCAATTTTTGCGCCAACAACGGCAAATTGGTCATCATAGTTACGATCTACTTCTGATGTAAATGTTAATTCGTTTTCCAAGACCATTAACGCTTCGTTAGTGATCTTGCTGATAGTTAGCAAGGTATTTGCCATTTTAATTCTCCAAAAAAATTAGGTTTATCTGACTTTTCCAGCCTGTCTTGCAGCTTTCCATTGAGCATAAGTGCCATGAAATTCACCATTGGTGTCTATCATCACATCTTTGCCAACTTTGCCACCGCTTAACGGCTTGATCGGTTCAGGTGCTTTACTACTTGAAACAGTTTCCCTGACTTTTTCGGCTTTAGAAGATTTAGCTTCTTTTGCTTCAAATTTAGCTTCTAACTTGCCTATTTCTCTAAGAGCTTTAACAACTGGCATTTCTGTCAATCGTTTAGCAAAGTCATCATCTGATGCCAAGAAATATAGGAGTTGTGGCCCTACATCACTCTCTAAGATGGAATCTCGTATTTCGTCACCAACGACTATCGTACTAGACTGCACCATGCGATCAAAATCAGGCAGATCCGCTTTTGCTTTGGCTATCTTCTCATTCCAAGACTTTAAGATCTTTTCTTGAGTTTCTTTAGCTTTGCGACCAGCTTCCTCTGCATCCCTTTGCTTCAAAGCATTTTCAGCACTCCATTCCGCTAATGCCTCTGCATATTCAAAGGCATCATTGAACTGACTTGCTTGGGGTTTACCCTCGGCTTTTACAGTTTCCTGTTGTGGCTGTTGGACATTCCCTGCTTCATAACTCTTTAGCTTTTCTCTAAGTTCAAGAGCTTCAGCTTCCGCTTGTTTGGCTCTTTGAGTTACCTTATCGAATCGCTTATTAAGCTTATCTTTTTGCTTCTCAGGTTCTTGCTTCTTAGCTTCTTCCTTTGCTTCTGGTTCACTCTGTTCAACATCAACTTCTGGCTCTGAATCTTCCTTTACAGATTCAGCCTCAGTAGTGGCTTGTTCGTCAGCTAAACCTAATCTTTCTGCATAAAAGGTTGTTGCGTTATCACTTGTTACTACACTACTTGCTTCTCTTACTTCGGCCATGATTTCTCAAGCTCCTCTGTTATTTGATACGAAAATACTACTAAAAATAATTCTTGTCTATTTCTTTGATTCTTTTTTGGCTTGCTTGATCAAAGATTTTTGTTCTTTAAGTTGGGCTTTGTCCATGCCAGAAAACGGATTGGCTTTACCTTCTGGCTCATATTTAACGCCAGCTTTACGAGCCATTTCCTTCATTTTCCATTCAATTACATTTGCGCCTGTTACTGTTGCCATATATCCTCCGATTAGGTTGGCTTAATTATTGCTTTTCGTTTAATTCTTTTAAAATTGCATCTATAGCACCACGTTTGCCTATCTTAGCTTTGAGCAATGCATATTTTGGATGTTTTTTTGCTCTTTCATCTTGTTCATTTTTAGGCTTTTTAGTAGGCATTTCATCAGCTTCTTCCATTGGATTAAGCTTCTTTGCCATATATTCAGCACGATTTTCTGATGTAACAATATCTCTTTCCATTTTAAATTCCTCTTTCGATTGCTTCGTCTAAAGCTGCTCTTTCATTACGCATATCCATTCTAGCCAACAAAAGAGCTAATTGAGCCTTCATTTGCTCAATTTCTTTTTGAGTTTCAGTTTTAATAACTGTGTCATGAGCCTGAGTAGAGGTACGCATTTTTGAATCTTCTCTACGAACTTCGGCATCAATCTGAGCTTTCTGAAGCATAGCTTTGTCTTTTTGCTCTGCAACACTAGCACCATACTGAATATCCATTTGCATAGCCTGAATCTGCTGTTGCAACTGCTGGATAGTTTGTTGAGATTGAGCCAACTGCATTTGAGCTTGTGGAGGAACTGGTGATTTCTCATCAATTTGAGCCATTGGATTAGCAGCAGCCAATCGGTCAGCAATAATGTCTGCACCTGGGAAATCTGAGTTTCTAAAGATTAAGTCACCAGCAGTTTGCATCAAATTAGGATCAACTGAGAGCATCTGAACCATTGAATCAAAGGCTTCAGCACGTTTAGAAGCATAGCCTGGGCCTGTTTCCATTACCACGTCATATTGACCTACAGTTACATCATTTAATACTGTTTCAACGCCTTGATCATCAACGCCTGGCTGGTTAAGAGTTACTAACTCTCCTTTTCCATCTGCACCAATGATTCGCAATACTCGTTCTTTGTCATAAATATGAGGAATAAGGTCAACAATGATTCGCCCAGTTTGACGAATAGAACGAGTCAAATTGTCGTAATAATGGAAGTTAGTCATATCGGTTTGCTGTTGCATACCATTTATGGCTTTTCCAGATTGATTGCCATTAGGAAGCTGAGTTGGATCATAAATACCAACAACTGCTTTCAAGTCACCATCTAAACCTTGTAACGCTGTAACCATTCCTGCTGGAGGTGGTTCAGGTTGAATACGAGTAGGAACTGGAGCTGTTCTGCCTTCAGAGTCAGTTTGTTTATAACGCAATACAGGCATCGACTTGATGTTTGCCTGATTCCATTCCATTTCATGACCTTCATCCTGACCTTCTGCAAGGAGGAATTTTGCCTTTGGAGCAAGGGCAACAGATTCAGTAAGGGCAGTTGACCAGAAGTTATACATACGCTGTGGATCTTTAGCCATACGAGTAAGGCCAAACTTCTTCTTTTTGCTATCCACAATGAGTTGTTGACCATAAACAGGCACAACAGGAATATAACTACCAGCCCAATCCCTTTGTTCAAGGATCTGCATACCAGTTAATTTGCACCACTTAATCTGCTTTTTAATGGTTTCACGCTTAGAAACGACATAAATGCCAGCATCTTGCATGACTGTTTCTTTAGGCTTTTCATCTTCATAGCAAGTGGTTCCATCAGACAAAAGCAACAATTTCATGCGCTTACGTTCTGTATAGAAGTATTCTGCTACTCGAATATCTTCCCTTGTAATCCATTCGGATTGGCTATCTCCTGTGCCACGAGGAGTAAAGCCACCGCCATCGTCTGCGCCTGGATACATTTTACGAAAAGCTTCTTTGCTGATCACTTCAGTAATTAAGCATTTTTCTGCATCTGAGCCATCAGGTTCATTGGAATTAGGATCGAAATACACCATAAATGGGTTTTCAATGCGCTTAATATAGATTTCCTGATCAAAGCTATCAGGTCTTGGATAGTCATGAGTAATACGCCAATAGCCCCATCCCATACGAACTGCAAAATCAAAAGCATTATCGTAAGCAGAATCAGCATCAGATTGGTTTTCAATATGTCGGCAAATGCCAGTAATGATCTCCGCTACTTTCTCATCAGAATCATTATTCATGCCATGAGCCTTCATACGAGGCCGTTGCTGTCTTTGCTGATTAGTAATTTGTCGGCAATACGCATCAATCTTGTTGATGGTCAAATAAGGTCTAGATTCTAGTAATCGGCTATTTTGGATTTCTACAGGCCATTGATCACCACCAGCAAACTTTAGATCGTCTAAAGCCTCTACTCGGTTGTTTGAATCATTGTCGGAACAAAATCGCAGAAACTCTTTAGCTTCTTCAATTACTCCTGATTCGTAATCATCGCCATCTTCTGTGGAATAGATACCACCATTGCCTGAGTCATAGACCGCCATATTAGTTCCTTGTTAGCTCATCCAGCTTGACACATCATAATTCATCGGCTTACGTTTCACAACTTTCTTCTCTTGAATCATAAGCCCAATGTACCTAAAAGCATCTGCTCCATGCGAATAATTGTCATGAAGTGGCTTTTGACTAAAAGCTTTGGTGTCTGGATCTACATCGTACCGATAATGTCGCAAACAATCTAGCCCTGCTGCCGTATTATTTTTGTCAAAATAACATGATCCAAATATGGTTCTTGCAGCATTAATTGAATCAGCAATAGGAACCTTGCCAATAATTCTGACGTTATAGCCTGAGTTGCGAACAATATCTTCTAGGCTCCTACCGTTAGCTGCCAAAGTCTTATTTTGAGCATCATGAGGCAAATATAAGGTGTCATAGACATATCCGAATGTCTGCATCCTAGCCAATATTTCGCTGATTGTGGTCTGAGTTGTTTCAAAATAACGGATTAGCCTGGTTTCCATACCTACAAATTGAACAAACCAAACCGCAGTTGCATCAGCCCATCCAATATCGAATACCGCCATTACTGGCTTAGTAGCATCGTATGGCACATTGGTTATTCGTTGGTCTTGCTCTGCTCTAGCCATTTCTTTAGCAAATACAGCTCCATCAATGGTTGACCTTGTAAAGCCTTCCCATACGTTCTGATAAGCCTCAAAATCCCTAGTTCTTAGGGTATTTCGTTCAATATCCAATACTTCAGGAAACCAAGGGTTATCGTTCCAGTTAACTTTTTGCACTACAGCATTATCAGGAGGACTAATGACAAACCGCTTATAGGTTTCATCTGTTGGCAGTTCTGGATTAAAAGTAATCCAAATTTCGCTATTTTCTTTACGAATGGTAGGGATCAAAATATCCCAAGAAACTGCTGTTACGTTGTTTGCTTCCTCTACCCAGCAGTAATCAATGCCCTCAATAGACTTTAAGCCGTTGATATTGTTCTTGATTCCAGCAAAGATAAACTCTGTGCCATTTACCCCTCTGATTGAGGTCTGAGTAATCTCATATAGGCTTTCAAGCCTTAAATTGTAGATTTGATCTACCAAAAGTTTGTGAACTGAGTCTTTAATGGAAGTCTGAAACTCCCTAGCGCATAAGATTCTGACTGTTCTTGTTGCACCTATGCAGAGTAATGCCCTAGCTACAGAATGAGATTTACCAGCTCCACGCCCACCATAAAGAACACGATAACGGCTGTTTTTTGGTTCAAATAGGCATTTTAGTTTGGCAGGAAATTGGGGCCAAATAACCCCTTTTTCGTCAATCTTTGTTTCCATCAGGCTCTACAAAGCTCATAGCTATTGCGCTAATGACTGTTCCATCAGATGAAGTAATGTCGGTAGCCTGTATTGGCTTTCCTTCTACTCTATCCATAATGATGCTTAATGCAGCAAGACTTCCATCTTCAGCTTCTTTAAAAATGCCTTCAATAATCTTTTCCATCTTTTCAGGATTGGCAAGAATAAACCTTTTCATCTGCTCAGTAAAAGGCTTCTTCTTAGCATTTTGATTGCCAATAGGAGCCCCTACCTTTTTAGGTTCATCAGGAATAATTGATTCTTGTTCCATGTCCATGATTTTATTGGATATTAAAGTTAGTAAACAATTACTTACTCATTAGCCATTGAATCGCTATTAGCTTCAGCCTGATCTACATCAGCTTGCACCTCTGGACTATTTTGCACATTCTTCCATTGGTCTTGCAACTCTTGTGGCACTCCAGGTTGATTGATAACTGCGTTCATATCCGCTTGAATTTCATCAATGCTTTGCGGAACAGGATAAGGAAGGTAAAAATTAGGGCTTGTCATTCCGCTACTACTTCTACTGGAGTTTGCTCTTTTACTTGAGGTTCAGCAATAGCCTGAATTTGATCAATTAGGGGTTTAGCAAATCTATACGGCATTTGGTCGCAATAAGACAAAATAGCGTTTAGTTGTTCAATAGTGAATGTTACGTTCATTTTTTACCTTTCGTTTTCTTTGTTGCTTCTTTTTTAACTGCGTAACTAATGGCAACGGCTTGTTTTACTGGTTTACCAGCTTTTACTTCGGTTTTAATATTTTCTTTAAATGCTTTAGGGCTTGCTGATTTTTTGAGTGGCATGGTCTTGCTCCGAGTTGTAGCTTTTTTAAGAGCTGGTTTACGAGGTTTATCTTCATCTAACAACTGCTGAAGTCTTGTTTCTCTAAATTTGGCTGATTCATTGTTAAATGCTGCCCAAGAAGTGATGATTTGTTCTGTGGTCATAGACTTTGATTTCCAAGGCCATGCATTTTTTAACCATTTAAGCATTTTCAGACTCCTCTTGAAAGCAAATATCTTGCCAGCTCATGACTAGGTATTTAACGCCATCTTCAACATAAGGGAAGTATTTAAGATATTCCTCGCCTTTGTCATCGTTCATAGTGCCAAATCGAACTCTAGCTCCTACTTGAATAGGCATATCTTCTCTGCGACCACCTGATAATTTCTTTCCAGGGCCTACAGCTATGACTGTACCCATGTTTTCTACTTCTTTGTTATCAACAAAAATAATGCTAGAAAGCTCTCGAACATCAGGTTTTACAACAATTTTGTCTGCTAATGGCTTTAAATTCATGCTTTTCTTGGCCTTCCTGGTTTCTTTTTTGGTTCAGAAATCAATACTGGTTCAGTCATCATTTGAACTATTTGCTCTAAAGCTAAACTTTCAGTCAGTTGCCACTCGCCACACCAATCGTCATTGGATTTATTAACGGCAGAAGGGAATCGCTTACAGATTCCCATGCGTTCACCTACAACGAAAAATAGACAGGAATTACAACTGTCTTTATTCTTTTCTACAGCCATTAACTTCTCCGATTAGTTTTTGGTTAGAAAGCCTTGGGAGGTCACGCACCCAGGGCTTTCGCATTACATAGGGTCTTTTTCGTTTTTATCTTCTGCGCCATAAGCTGTGCGCTTATGCTCATAGCAAACACCAGCAGTACGGCCTGTGTTGAACTCTTTGTCAGAGCCAATAGCATCTTCTTTGCCCATAGCGACACCGCCACGAACTGCTTTAGCATGACGTTCGCCTTTAGTATCGGCTGCATCAGCACCTTTAGGAACTACTACACCCTTGGCTGGTACGCCTTTAGTGCTGTTTGGATTAGTTGTTTTGCCCATTGCCATTTTAATTTTCCTTTTGCAAAAGAAGCTACAAATCGTAGCTCCGTTAATTTTAGGTCAATCTTAACCCATGTCAAGCATTTTAATTAATCTAATGGCAGCATCAACTGAATCTATCCGACTGACTGCTCCACCTCGCCAGGTTTGCATAAACTTTACTTGAGGATCAGTAAATGCAGCTTTTGAATCTCGCTTAATCTCAACTAAACAACTTACGCCTTTGTAGCCAATTAACAGATCTGGACAGCCTTGGCCTACTCTAGAAAGATTTAAAACAGAAGCCCCCAACGCTATAAACGTATGAATTATTTGATTTTGGTTTTCATCCACTCGTTTTTTGTAATAAGTCATTGGTTTTTTCTATTAATTCTTCAGGGCTTATTCCCCAATAAGATGTAAATCCTTTAGCCCCAAGTGCGTGATAACTGGAATCTCCAAGTCGATGATGGTAAGCGCATAAGGGGATGACAGGCGCAAGATTTCTTTTTCCTCCATACCTTCTAACGTGATGCATTTCCACTTCTGTATCGGTTGTTTCAATTCCTTGCTGCCTACACAATATGCAGCCCAATCGTGTCAATTTTGCATAAATCTCTTTTTCTGCTTTGGTTGCCATTAAAAAAGTTCCGTTAAATCGACATATTTAAACAATGTTTTAGGAACATCATAATAAGCTTCATGCTTAGTTTCATCACGCATTTCTATGGTCGGAAAGCTTAAAGCTTTTGTTCCTGTGATCCAGTAAGCATGAGTCATATCTTGGTTTAATGCAAAAAACAGCGTTTTAGGTATTTCTAGCATATGTTTTTTTCTTACAGGCACATGGATTGTAGGAAAAGGACAATGGGGATTCCAAGATCTAACCTCAACTTCGGCAAACCCTACAGGAACAGAGCCCCTATGAATAATTAAGTCTGTGCCATAAATATCAGGATTATCTAAAGCTGTAAGCCCCCATTTCATAGAAATCCATTCAGCTACCGCAGCTCTAGCTGGAGGATCGTATTTGTCATGAAGGGCCTGATCAAACTTTTTTATCTTCACCAGCAATATCCTGTAGTTTTAAGGCCATTTCTACTAAATCGGTAGCAATTTCATAAGCTCTTTGCTTATCTTGTTTGAGCATTGCATCGTAATAACCATCCAAAAGCTTTTTGGATACTAAAAAAGGTAAGCTAAAGTCTTTCATTTTTTTCCTTTTAAGTGAAAAGTATTGATTGAGTTAAAACTTTGCCACCAGCATCATATTGTTTTGTTTCACCTTTTGGATAAGGCAAAACATCATAATTAAGTTTGCGTTGCAACAATTTTTTGTCTGTTTTTGTGCCATGAAAGTATATGTATCTATGTTTTGCGCTTCTAAATTGCCTTATGGATGGGTCTGTAGCGTGTCTACTATGTTTTCCTTTACCAGCACTCATATCTGTGCGTTCTTTAGTAGTTCCAGTAAACAAAAAGTTTGTAGCTTGATACACATAACCTACATGACCTTGCGCTGTATCTGCATAGGAAACAATAATTTTAGGTTTAGGCAACATTTTGATTGAATTTCCAACCAAAAAACTAGACTGATTTTTAGTGTTATGAAGCAAACAAAGTCTATTTAATTCAAGCACAAATTCCTTGTAATCTTTACCGCAAATACCTTCACAAAGACTGTTAGATGCTGGAGTACCATAAGTTACAACTCCAACTAATTGATTTTCCTCATAAAGTCCAAAAGCGTAACTTATGCAAGGAAGTCGCTTTGCATAATGTTTTTCCATTATCCAAGGCACAGCTTCTTCAGACTTTATTGGAATAACAATTAATTTAATAGGCATTACATATTTCCTTGTCTGCGATTAGAAGATAAAGTGCGCCAAATATCAATAATCCGCATTTCATGATTGCGTTCATTGTCTATTTTCTTAAATTGTTTTAAAGCTTCAGTCCAAGCTTGTACCGCTTGTGCGTATTTATCGCTTGATAGAGCCTTTGCTTCTCTTTCTGCTACTGTGCCTTCAGCCAATAGAAAAGAATGGCTCTTAGCCTGTTTTAAGCCTTCCTCAAGGTATTTAACTTGACCAGCCCAAGCTGCATGAGATTCATCTGTAGAAGAAAGTTTAATTAATGCTTCTTCCACCCTGTTTTCCGTTAATTGTTCAAGATTCATTTCCATTCTCCATATTCATCTGCTCTATTTCCCTTCATCCATTGGTTTTCTAAATCTCTTAATAATTCCTTACTAAATCTGCTTTTTTGCAAATAAATTCTAAATTGCGCCAAACCCCACGTTCTTCGCCAATAAATAAGCTGGCGCACAGCACATCGATGTTTATGCTTTTCTTCATCCATCTAATCGTTTTTTAAGGAGTTCAAAAGCGGTTGCTGCCACTCTTGGAACTTGTGCATTTCCAATGGCTTTAATTCTGTCCACTTGTCCGGAAAGTCCATTATGAGTTCTACATAATCCGGATGATAGTATTGCTCTGAGTCCTTGCTCGTTCTTATCCACTCGGTTGTAAACGATGCCCTGTAATCTTGGCTTCCCCAATATCTTTTGCTTGCTGCGCCTCTCCACATGCTGGTGACTGGAGTCGGAAGCCAACACCCATATTCGTTCTCTCCGATGGGGCAGTCCGATGTAGTCTGCTCCCAACACACCCCATTCCGCATCGAACCCCATTTGGGCCAAATCTGCAAGGACTCGTTCGAGTCCTCGAGAAGTGAGCATTGGACTGTTTTCAATGAATGCGTATTTGGGTCGTACTTCGCCAATAATCCTTGCCATCTCTCGCCACATTCCGCTTCTTTCGCCTTCAATGCCCCCCCCTTTTCCTGCTGCGCTGATGTCTTGACATGGAAATCCGCCAGAAATGACATCAACAATTCCTCGCCAAGGCTTTCCATCAAAGGTTTGAACGTCATCCCATATTGGGAAACTCGGCAAAAGTCCATCGTTTTGCCTGGCGCACAATACGCTTGCTGGATAGGCTTCCCATTCGACTGCACAGACTGTTCGCCATCCAAGCAAATGTCCCCCAAGTATTCCTCCACCAGCACCTTCGAAAAGAGCCAACTCATTCATGCCACCTTCCTTTTATCCCTAAAATCTAGAATAAATTTCCTCATTTCTTGGTAACTGTTGAACCTGGCTCTACTCGGATCTCCACCACATTCAATCCTATAAGCAGCTTCAATCTGAGCATCAGTACCTAAAGGCATTAGCTTTTCTTCAGGAGCTTGCTCAATTACCACCTCATCCAGCCAATGCTGACCTTTTAACCAGCGTTCAGGGTCTTTCCTAAACTTGTTATCAGGCTTGGCTTTTTTGTCTGCTTTAGCCTTTTCAACAATTTTTTGTAATAAATCGTCTTTGAAGGCTATTTTTGACCATGCCTTTAGTGAATTTGGTTTGCCTACTTTTTTATCATAAGCATCCCAAAATAAATCAAAGCCGATAGGCTGTATGTTTTTTATTGGTTTATGGTTATTGGTTATTGGTTTATGGTTAGCATTGCCTTCGGATTGCGTTGGTATTGCGTTCGCATCAACTTCCTTATGTTTACTGCTCCAGCGAGCCATTGCGGATGCTCTAGCACTAGCTGATTTACCATGAAATTTAGCTATTCCATCCTCGCATCTTTTATGAATATACCCAAATTCAGTCAATTCAAAGAAGTCTGTTAATACGTTTTGAAGCGATTGCTGTTCTTCCGCAGTCCGAACGCTATGCGAACGCATAAGCTTCGCAAGGTCATTACTTAAAGGAATTTCATCCAAATAATAACTATCTAAAAGTTGCCTATAAATTCCATGCTCAAGCAACGATAGATGAGAAGTATCTTTCCGATAATCCCCAATATTGTGTTGGTAGTAGTGCATTTCAGCCCTTCTTAAAAAGATCAGGTCTTAACATTTCTCTTGTTAAACGCAGCTCTGAAAGCTCCTCAATTTGTCGTAAATACTTGAATGGAACCTTAGTAGAGTTCCATAAATAGATTGTCTGGGGCTTAATTCCAAGCTTTTCAGCCAGGTTTATCAGGCTTCCAAATTCAATCTTTAATAAATCTGATGGGTTCATGTATTGCTCCTTTTTCTCTATCATATAGCAAAAATATAGGAAAATGCGAGCATTAGGGAATCCCCCTATAAAAATAATTGAAAAAACCTATTGCAAACCTATATTTTGATCTATACTGAATCCAGTTCAACAAGTGATGAAGGGAAATAACATGAAACAAGTAATTGACTTTGTAGGTGTAGCAGCTCTTGGTGTAGTTTTAGGATTAATGTTTGCTTATGCTCTTTTAGGAGGGTTTTAATCATGGGAATGAACAGAGCTGATGCTTACTATGAACCAAATGATTACGATGATCGTTCTGATGAGATTGAGGAACGTACCTGGCAACTTTTAAAAGTTGGTGGCAAATTTGACTATAGAACTTCAGGGGCTATTTCTGAGGCTTTAAGTGAAATGGGAGTTGATGATTCTCAAGCTTTGCAAGATGTTATTGATTCAGGTGATTACGAGCAATTAGGTAAAAAACTAATTTCAATGGCTTGTGAATACATGGAAGGTCATGCCAAAAAAGTAGCAGAGTTTGAAATTAACGATTAAGGAAAAGTGATGACTAAATTTTTAGAACTACGCAAAATCAATGTAAACGAGCATACTGAAAAGAAAGGTAAGTTCACTTATTTAAGCTGGTCTTGGGCTGTTGACCAGCTCCTTCAACAAGATCCTCAAGCTACCTGGACTTATGGAGATCCAGTTTACTTTGCTGAAACCCTAATGGTATTTTGCTCAGTAACGGCTTTTGGCAAAACTATGACAGCTCAAATGCCTGTCATTAATAATCAAAACAAAGCTATTGCTAATCCTGATGCAATGGCAGTAAATACAGCAATGCAACGATGCCTGGTTAAAGCTATTGCTTTGCATGGTCTGGCTTTGTATATCTATTCTGGTGAAGATCTTCCTGATGAAGATGTACCTGATTTGACTGTATTAGCAAAAGAATGGGCAGCAGAAATCAATGTATGCAAAACCATTGACGATTTAAAACAAGTTTATGGAACAGCTTATTCTGCTGTAGCTAAAGACAAAAATGCCGTTCAAATAATTGCTAATGCAAAAGACCTACAAAAAGGCATTTTAATGGCGTTGCAATCATGAGCTGGGCAGACAAAGTAGCCATAGCTACGTTAGTTATAGCTTCAGTAATCCTAATGTCAGTAATTCGTTTAGCTATTCGTTTGGGGGGCATATGAACAAACCAGTAGCGTGGATGTTTGAAAAAGATGGTGCATATATGTGCATTAAACACGACAACAAAGTTAATTATGATGGCGGTATTCCACTCTACATTCATCCAGCAAAGACACTAACAGATGAAGAAATAATCAAAGTAAATGAAGATATTGGGACTTGTTGGGATGTTCCTCATAGGTTTGCAATTCAAATTGCTAGAGCAATACTAAGAAAGGCTAGTGAGAAATGAACAATGAACCAGTAGCGTGGATAGATAAAAACACAGGCAAGCCAAGAATGGAAGGTTTTATTCAGACTGACTACGATATTCCACTCTACACCCATCCAGCAAAAACGCTAACAGATGAGGAGATAAATGTAGTAGCTATTCTTCAAGATGCAGAAATTGTGCCACTAGGGCATGAAATTTGGAAAACTGGGGAAGAATTTAACAAATACAAAAAGATTGTATTAGCTACTGCTAAAGCACTAAGAAAGGCACAAGAATGAACGCAAATGAACTTATTAAGGAATTGGAATTTACTGCAATGCCTTGTTTACAAGAAGCAGTTACCACGATACGCCAGCAACAAGCTGAAATAGAAGCGTTGAAAATGGAAATACATTCTTTAACTTATGGCGAAAGACTTGCTGAATACTTAAGAAAGGCACAAGAGTGAACGCATTTCCATATAACCCTACATTCAATCCTGAACATAACGGAATGGATTTGCGTGATTACTTTGCGGCTAAAGCTATGCCATTGGCTTTTAAAGTTTGGGAAAATTACCATTCAAGCGAAGAAAATGATGACACTTACAAAACTAGCAATTTTCAAGCAGATAAACATTATCAAGAATTGATTGCCAATACTGCTTATCAATTTGCTGACGCAATGATGGAAGCAAGAAAATGACCACTTTTACAACTGAGGATAGGATTGCCGTAGAACAAGGTACTCCAGAGTGGCATCAGCTTAGATTAGGCAAGGTAACGGCTTCTAGAGTAGCCGACATATTGGCTAAGACTAAGACAGGGCCATCCGCTTCTAGACAGAATTACCTTATTGAATTAGCCTTACAGCGCACTACAGGCATCATTCAAGAATCTTACTCCAATGCAGCAATGGAGTGGGGTACTCAAACCGAACCACAAGCAAGGGTAGCTTATGAAGTTAATACCAATAATTTTGTCGATCAAGTCGCTTTCATCGACCATCCTAGTATTGAGTGGTTTGGCTGTAGCCCTGATGGGCTTGTGTCTGATAGGGGGATTGTGGAAATTAAGTGTCCTAATAGCGCAACTCATTGGGAATATTTCAAAGCTAAAAAAGCACCTAACAAATATGTTATCCAAATGCAAACGCAAATGGCTGTAACTGGTAGGGATTGGTGCGACTTTATTAGTTTTGATCCTCGGATGCCTGAACGTAGTCAGTTGCTAATTGTGCGAGTTGATAGGGATCAAGCTTTTATTGCTGAAATGGAAGCAGAAGTTAAGCAGTTTTTGAGTGAAGTAGAAGTGGAAGTAAATTTGATGAAGGGAAATTAAATGGCTATTAAATGGTATGTAAAGGCTCCAGTTTCGGAATATGTAGCTCAAGATGGCACAAGTAAAAAACGATATGCTACAGTTGGGATTGTTACCGAAACTAAAAAAGGTGACTTAATGTTGAAATTAGAAATGATTCCATTATTAGGACTTAAAGAAGGTTCTTTTTGGGCCTATCTCAATGTTCCTGAAGATAAAGTAGATACACCTAAATCTTCTAATTTGGCTGATCTTGAGTCCGATATTCCGTTCTAGGAGAAATCATGAAAAAAATAATTTGCGCTTTATTGTTTTTGATTGCAATTTCAGCTTATGGTCAACAACAAGTAATTACTTGTAAAACCCCTGCTGGAGCTGTATTTGTTTATTCAGGCTATTCTTGCCCACCTGGATCAATCAGAGTTTTTTAAGGAGGCCGTATGAATCATCATATTTGGACTGCAAGTGGTACTGACATTACTTTGCGCTGGAGAAAAGCTGGTTGGGTTCCTCCATCAGAGATCCAGTCATACAAAGACAAATGGAAATACTTTCAAGAGCTTCCATTGCGTTCTTTAGATGAGCAAGGCAAAATTGAGTATGAAGGCACTCTTAAACTCAATAAAATCTTTAGGATCAAATAATGGCAACTAAACTAAAAGTTTTGGTTCCTGCTATCAAGGAAAAGTCTGGAAAAGTTATTGTGGCTAAGTCAAAAGCTTATAGCCATGATGAACTTAAAAAGATGGCTGGCAAAGCTGCCAAAGGCGCAAAGCATGAATTTGAGCTTTCTAATGGCAGAATTGTTACTCGTAAAGTAGCAGCAAAAGTAGCTGAAAAAGCTGGAGAAGTTCCTAAGTCTGTAGGAAAAAAACTACATTCTCATAATCTTCGTAGAGCTGAAGGCATTAAAAAGAAAAAAATGTAATGAGTAATGACGAGGCCATGATTTTCAATGCAATCGTAATGATTGGCTTCGCCTTTATTATTTGGTATTTAATCGGAAAAGATAATGACAAGTGAAGATATACCTTTTGCTGGAAACGTGAAAGTTCCATCAGATGATTGTGAAGAAGCATTTTTTGCTGTTTATCCTGATTTCTTTTATGAAGGATCTACAGCTCTTAATCTGTGGACTCAAGCCTGGCAAGCATCTTTAGACCATGTTGAGAACAAAAAGCCTTTAATTCAGCTTATATGACAAAAAAGCCCAAAAGAAGTAAGCATGAGCAAGAAGCAATGGCTGAATATTTAACTAAAAAATTTGCTGAGATTGATGCTCAACAAGAGTTAATTCCAGTAGTGATGCAAAGAGGTGAATGGGAAGCTCTTAAATACACAATAGAGCTTGCCCTTAACCTTAAACATAAAAAACGATTACATCGCTAAAATATCCATTGCTTTATGAGTTTTGTCTATTCTGTCTTGCAGACCTAAGACACCACCATTAATGCGTTTTGTAATTAATTCCCACGATTCATTATCGGCAAGGTCGTTTAAGTTTCTTTTGTTCCAGAACCATCCAGCAGACATACAAGCCCATTCAGGATCTAATAGAAGCTCTGGATGCTCTGCAAATGGTTGACCTAATGCATTTCCACAAGCAGTTACGTTAGAACGGCCTGTAAGCTGTATAACGCCTCTGCCATGAAATTTCCAGCCATCACCATCTTCAGTATTACCAAGATCAGCTCTACCGCCATAAACCTTGTTTGCAATAGCTTCTGGATTGTTTGCGTATTTCTCAGCAGTTGCATCATCAGGAAAACGAGAAGGCCAAACTCTCATCAAAGCACCAGCAGAATAATGAAGGTTTTCTTCTAGGGTTTTAAAATTATTAGATTCATGCTGGCATTGGCCTATAAAGGCTGCTTGGCGTTTTGGAGTATCTATGCCATATTTGGCAAAAGTATCATTTAAAGGTTTGAGCCATTTAGGATCAATTCCTAATGCTTGAAGCTGTTGATTATTTAATTGCATCATATTGTTTATAACAAGCATCTAGACCAGTTCTTATTTGGTCTGCTCTGGCAGCTTCCCTGATAAGAAATTCTGCATCTTCGGCATAAAGGGTTGCCCCAGTTCCACTTTGTCCATTGCTGGTGGTGTCAGAACGGCTGGGCCTGTTCCGCAACTGGACAAGAGCATTAGCAAGCTGATTATTGATAGACTGTATTTGAGCATCTTTAACTTTCCTTATTTCGTCAGTTTTGGCTTGTTGTTCAATTTCTTTTTTCCTTGTTTCTTCAATAATTGATGCTTTAAAAGCCAAGAATCGACTATGTTCAAAATTGTAACCAAGGTAAGCGGAAAAGAGTAAAGCAAAAGCAATAGCTACAAGTTTGACATAAGTAAGTATTGGTAAAGGAAACATTATTCTATTGGTTTAGAAGTTATAAAGCGCAATATAGCAACGATAATGCCAATAACAATAAGACAAATGCCATAATATTTTGGATCAATAAGGTTTTGGACATAAGAAAAGTTGTCAAATAAAGCTCCAAAAATCACCAATGCTAATGAAAACCACATTGTTTTTGATCTTTGAGCTTTCATTTTGAATGATAAAGACCAGCAACAAAGCTTAGTAATCCGCTAATTCCAGATACTAAAGCCATTCCAACCCATAAACCACCTGATGATTTATCGGCAATACTGACAAGGCGATCAATAGAGCTTTCTAGCTTATCAATTTTCTTTTCCATTGAATCAAATTTACGCTCATAATCTTCGACTTTTTGCCAAAGAACACCATATCTAACTGGATCAAAATCGAAAGACATTTCATAAATCCTTATTTACCAATATTTTTTAATTTTACGTTAGATATAAAAAATAAATTTACTGTTCTTCTTGCGTTTTATTGATATTTTGTAACATATCAGCAAGAGCATTAGCTTTTTTCTGACCTATGCCTGTTTTTTCAGATAATTTAGAAAGTGCTTTTGCGCCACGACCACCAGCATATAAAGCTTCTCCAACCAATCTAGGTGTTTGAAATGGAATTGCTGCCCAAAATGCAGGATTTACTAATCCAGCTAGAGTTGAAGCATTTTCAACAGTTCCAGCCAATCCTCTGGCAACAGGAGAACTCATAGCTTGTCCTGATAAAGCATTAATAAATGGTCTACCACCTTCTTGTTCTAATTGTTGAGCAAGAGTTAATCTTTGACCATAATTTGTATTTACATTGTTTCTTGTAATGCTTTGCAATTTACGCATTGCAGTATCAGCAGAAGCTTTATTTCCCAGAGAAAGAGCTTTTTCAATTTCTTTAATTGTGTCTGAAGCCTCATGATAATCATTCATTACTTGAGCATATTTAGGGGCTTGAGCAGAAATAGTGTCTTTAACAGCGTTATAAATATTTCCGCCAATACGATTTGAATTAGCTTCCTCGTATGGAATACGATTTGTAATTGCTCCAATTCGTTGTTTTAATGCATCTAAACCTTCAGGTGTATGATATTCAGCAGGGTTTAAATTTCTCCAGGCATTAATTTCTTTAGACAATTCATCAATATTTTGCAATGCAATATCATCTTTTGCTTTTCCTTTAAAAGAAATAGAATCTTTAGCTTTTTGTAATGCAGAATCAATATCATTAAAACTTAAGACAGATTTATCTCCTGTTATATCTGTCATGCCTGAACGATAAGCATTGCTTCTGTTTTCATGCATTTTTGCTAAATTAGCTCTAGCAGCGTCTAACGGAGCATTTATAGGTGCATTACCACGCATTTGATTTACAAATGAAGTATCGCCTGTGAAACCAGCTTTTGCTGCATTGGCAATGTTTTCTGAACCAACTCCAGTAAGAGAACCAAGCAAAGGCTTTCCTACTGCTGAAACAACATTTCCTGTAGCTGTTACAGGATTTACATTTTCAGCAACTTTTTCTGCTGTTTGCAATACTTTTTCAGGAACACCTGCTTTTTCAGCTAAATTTGCAGCTTTTTCAATAACCCCTGTTTTACTTGCCAAAGATGAGCCACCAGACAAAATGGCAGCAACATCACTAGCAACTCCTACTGGGTCTGTAGCAATTGCTTCTTTAAAGCCTTCGCTTGTGCCATATCTGTTTTTATATAAATGGCCTACAGCATTAGCTGTTTGAACTGCTCTCTCTTTAGCATCAGGATTCCAATCTGCTTTATCAATCCAATCAGCAATATGATTTGGAGTAATATTGTGCAAAGTTCCTGCTGCTAAATCCATTACACCGCCAGCAGTTCTAATGGGATGTCTTACTGTTTCATAAATATTTTTTCCAAATTCTATTGCACTTTTTGGAACATTTGTAATTGCTTGAATAGGAACATCAGCCCAATCAATACCCTCTTGTTCAGTATTTTTTAAAATACTAGAAATATCTTGACTTGAAATTTTAGGCGCAGGCTCTTCAACTTTGCCACCTTTAATAATTCCAGACAAATCTTGAGCTGTTATTCCCATTATTTACCTACTAAATCAAGTAATTTTTGACGTTTGTTCATCAACTCTTGAATTTGAGCATCTGACATTCCTGAAAATTCTTTAGCTAGATGTTGTTTATCTGCTTTAGTTAAATCTTTAACAGATTTATCTCCAATAACGCTAATTAAATGAACAACTTTAGGTTCAGCAACTTTTGAATAATCATTGTTAAATTGATTTACAGATTGCAAATTAGGCTTATTAATATCTCCACCATGATTCAATAATCCTCTTTGATAAAGCTCTTGCCCCATCAAATTGCCATTATCTTTATAAATAATTTCTCTTAATGCCCCTCTATTAGTTCCAAATGAGCCAAAAGCAGACCTTTGAGAAGATTGATCTTGATTAGACCTTGCAGATTCATAACGAATACGTTGTTCAAGATATTTAATAATTTCTTGTTGTTTGTCATTAAGACCAATTCCACCAGTTTTATTGGCAATAGCATTAGAAATTGCTCCAATATCAAGGCTTGGGTCATCCAACAATTTTTGTATTTTTTCGTTGGTATATCTTTGATTTGGAACTGCATCAGGCTCATTAATGTTTAATGCTTTTTGAGCCGTTGGAAGCATTTTTGAAACTTCACCTGCACGAGTTCTAAACGCATCATAAGGCTCTCCTGCAATGTAAGGAACAGCCGATGAACCTTTAGGTTGACTCATAGCTTGAGCAGTTACACCACCTGTAGATGCTGGAGCAGTTGTTCTTGCTGGTACATTAGATGGCATATTTGTAACATTTGCACCGCCTCCTTGTACTGGAGCAGCTTGAACAGAAACAGGTCTATTTTCAAGATTTCCTGCTTGTGGAACACCGCCACCTCCAAAAGCCATTGGTGCTCCTGTAGGAGATGTAGCAACTTGTGGAGCAAGTGATTTTTGTAAATATGGCCCAGTAGGAACTCCAGGCTGTTCTGCTGCTAATAATTGATTGCCTGTTGCAGTTGATACTATATTTCCTCCAACATCAACTTGCGAAACTTTTGGATAAAGCGCTTCTAATTGACCTTGTGCGGTCAAAGAACGAGCCATATTTTGAGCTAACCATGCTTTTAATTGTTTTTCATTTCCACCTACAGGTAAGCCAGATAATGTTTGTTGCACTACATTATCAGGAGTTCCAGCATTTTTAGCGTGAGTTTTAACAGAATCAATAATGTCTTGTGCCGTTAAATCAGGATTATTAATTAATCTTTGTTGGTCTTGAATAACATTAGTTAAATGACTTTGATAATTTGCTAATTGTGATGTATCAGCTTCAGCAGTTGCTTTTTTAGCTGTTGCTTTACCAGTTTCAATTTCAGAAGGCAATAATGCTTTCTTTTTTTGCAGTTCTAAAGTTTTGCCTGAAATGTCAAGCATATCCGCAATAGTCAAAGGTTTTGGAGCATTTTGATTACCATAAATGCTTGCATCAATATTTTGACCTAATGATGGAACTGAAACTCCGCTTGTGCCAATTGCCATATTTATTCCTTAATTAAGCTGGTACAAATCCACCAATACCAGTACCACCGCCACCCATATTGCTATAACCTCCAGAAGGTGCGCCACCAATTTGAGGTGCGTTCCAATTTTGAGAACTAAGAGAAGATAAAGCACTTCCAGAATTTGCATTATTTTGACCAAGTGCCGTAGCATACCCAATACTTCCTAATGAATTTGCTGCTCCACCATAAATATTGCCTTGTGCAATTTGAGAAGCAGCAGTAGCATTAGCAGAACCAATTCCTAAATTTGCAATATTGGTTGCAGTACCAAGTTGAGCATTTGCAGATCCTGTAGAACCAGCAAGACCTACATTAGTATTAGCTAAATCAATAGCTGCAATATTGCCTCTTTGGGTTTGAAAGTTATTAAATGCGTTTTGATAAGCATTAGAAGCATAATCTTCAGCAAATTTGGTTCTAGCCATATTTGCATTAGAACCACCACCCCCTACGTTTACATTCTCGCTGGTAGCCCCTAGTCCTTCATTTTTCATAAATTGATAATTGGGAGATAAATTAGAATACAAATCAGCAGCAGTAAACTGTTGATTAAAATAAGGATTATTTGCAGTAAGGCTACTTAAAGGAGTTGTTCCATAATTTGCATACGGAGTAAATTGCTGAGAAGCAGTTTGACCGGCAGCTAATAAAGCTCCTTGATTTTGCGTTGCAGCATTAGCTTGAGTTTGTGCAGCATTTTGCTGTCCTTGCGAACTCATATAAGCACCGCCTAAAACGGCTGCGCCTCCAATTACTGCTGCTGTTATTCCACCTGCCATAATGCTTCTCCCTAATCACTAAAACCGAGATTATTAGCTAATAACATTTTAATGCCATTAGAAAGCTTTTCGGTATCTTTTTGTTCAGTTTTATGTTCTAAAATTCGATTAGACATTAATCCACATTCAGGAATAATGTATAACCTATCCTCTATTGTTGCTATATCCGTACAATCATCTGGATTTTCGTAAATATCAATCCAAATAAGTTCTTCATCAAATACACGACCAACTCGCTTAATTCCTGCTGGAGCATCAAATTCCATAGGAGCTGTCAAAGTCTTTATTTCATCATCAATATTGACAGATATTGTTCCCTTTTTAAGAATTACTTTATAAGGGGTTTTATGTTCAGCTCCAACAATAACTGACCAAGGAGGAGCAATCATTGTGCGTATATATTTGCCAGGTTCAAAATCATGCAAAAACTTCACATCAGCTTGAGGCATTTGCAAAAGAGCTTCTTGAAGCCGTTCAACTTTTTCTTTTAGCTGAACTGCTGGAAGAGTTTGTTTTTCAACTAATTGAGTATTCAAAACTGACCCCCTCCGATTCCTAATAAAGCAGTTAAATCAGTAAATACGCCTGTAGATGGGGTTATATTACCAATAGGAGTATTATTAATCTGACCACCATTAATTATGATGTAGTTTACTGTTTGACTAACCACATTAGGGTTTTGAAGCCAAATAAGCCATTCTCTAGCTGGCCTTTGAGTTAAAGGATCTAAAAATTGGCTTTGAGGATACCTAATATTGGTATTAATTGGCCCTGTAGCCATTAATTTTCCCCACCTTCAGCCTTTAAGTTAGCAGAAACAATAACTGCTTTAATTGGATCAGAAACGGCTACTTCATAAATTCGATCTCTTGACCATCCTAATCTGCGCCAAATAGCACGATTATTGTATTTTCCAACTTTGCCAATAGTTACCCAATGCTCATTAGACCATGTAGAACCGCCATCAGATGACCAACGGAGCATAGACTGAGGATCATCACCTTGACCAGTTTGCAAGCCTACGCCTGGCTGAAATTGGATCTGCATTTCTGCAAAATATTGACGTTGAAGGTCTGAAACTAAATGAGGGCATCTACGCAATCTACGAATCGTATTGCCATTATCTGTATAAACTTCATTGTTTAACTGATAAATTTTGCCATTTTCGTAATCGCCTACTAAATAGACGTTTCCAAAAAAAGCACCGCAATTTGAACGATGACGATGATAGCCAGTTAAATTATCCCAAGAAAGCCATTTATGCCAAGATTTAGTGGTTAAGTCATAAACCCAAGTCAAATCAATAGAAGGGAAAACGACCACATACATTTCATGGCCTTCTAAACGATAGGTATAGGTTCTAGCATCATCAATCTTTTGATTCATCAAAGACTGCTCAACGGCATGATTTGATAATCTGACAAAGGTATAGCCTTGAATTGCGCCAATAATTCCTTGACCACGAGCATCTTGAGAAACAAACATAAGCTGTTCTTCAAATTGATATACGCTATTTACCGCAGCGCAACCATGTTGCATCATAGTGCCTGAAATACGGCTAAATGGGAAAGTAGTCAATCCTGAGATCTGACTGCCGACATCCACCCAAACTTCGGTAGTTTGCGAGCCAAATAGATAAACTTGCCTATGATCGGCAACTACCGCTACGATAGGATCAGGCTCACCATCTTTTGTGCCGTAATAAGCATTAGTCGAATAAGGTGAAGAAATATCAGTTGCAGCCCAGTTATTAGTACCAGGCTCGTTGTAAATGTTATAGTTGTCGATTACATCAACGCAAGTAGCACCTTGCCAAGGGCCATCTGTAGAAGCTAATTGCGTAAATGTATTAGTTAAAGGCACATAAAAATAACGATTAGGGCCATCTACAATATAAGCAAAAATGCCGTCTTGAGGATCTCTATTGTAGGAAATCTGACAATTTCCGCTAGTAGTGCTTAAAGTTCCAATTTGAGTAACTGTGTAAGATAAATCAATCTTATAAACTTGATTAGCGCAAACCATAATCATAACGAATGGATCTGTTCCATATAAAGGCTGCATTGCCCTTACTTCGCCTGGAAACAGTTGAGCTACTTCTACGATGCCTGGAGTTGGATATAAAGCTATTGCACCCCTAGAACCTTGACCTTTATTAGGATCAATTTCTAGGTAAAAGTTGATACATTCCTGATCATCTTGATAGATGGAAGGAGCTTCATAGGAAGGGCCAACAAAGCCAAAATCCATAAATTACTCGCTTTCCTTGTATGAATCACCACGCAACAAGGTTTTCATGCTTGCACGACTTATATTAAATTTTTCCATTAATTGTGGAATAGTCATACCAGTTTTCCTAAGTAAACGAGCTTCTCTAGCTTGTTCCATTGTAAGCTTGCAACGAGGGCCTTTACCACCACTAAAGTCTGGGCTACGACCTTTTGCAGCTTTATCAGCCATATTGTCAGCATGAGTGCCAACCCATAAATGCTTTGGATTGCAACAAGAAGGATTATCGCAAGTATGTAAAAGAAAGCCTGTTTCATTTTGAGAAGTTGGAGCATTAAGATTGATTGTATTTGGATAGACAAGCGAATAGATGACTCTATGGGCATAGTAGCCTTTGTCATTAATCCAAGTCCTTCCATATCCATCATGATTCCTAAAGCCTTTCCATTCCCAACATTCATCTTCACCACGCTTATCAATTTTGCTCCAAAGAACTTCAGGAGTGTTTGCTGGTCTACCGCAATTTGGTGAACCAAGCCCAGCTTTTCTAAGTTGATACCAATGTCTTTGTTTTGCCAACTTTTCTTCTTTTGTATACATAAAAATCTCCTGTTGTAAGAAATTTCACTATACATAAAAGAATCAATCTTGTCAAACAATCCTCTACCTGAAAAAACCCCCACTCAAAATCCACCCTGCGTCTTTTGCTCTGCCAACAAGCATAGAGTCTGGATAACCAGCAGCAGCTATTGGTCGCATATTATTGCGTTTAATAGTCGATTTAGATTGAGCTGCATAAGCATTAATCATGCCAATTTGCGTTGCAGAAGCTTTACCATACATAGGCATCAATCGTTCAGCCAAATTCCATCTAAGGGCCATTGAATAGCCTTGTGGAAGAACAATATCGTCATACAAGGTTTCATAGTTGCTAAAAATAGTAGATGAGAACATATGCATCTCACCTTGGCTTGGATTAGGCCATACAAAGACGTTACCAGTATCCGCATTAGGATTGTAATAAAGGGCTTTAGGCCAAGGGCCATTTAAAGTCTTTAAACCAATTTGATTGTAATTATCCAAAGACAAAACAGCTACTTGGTAATCTAAACCGCCATTAGGTACAGCTTGACCATTAGACTGAGTGTTTACCCTTACATAAGCTTGATCAATAAACAATGGTTTTTGATAATAAGCAGTAATAAGTTGAGAAGCTACTGGAGTTGGATAAGTAATATTTAATCGATAAGTACCAACTTCATTAACTTGACCGCCAGCACCAGTAATAAATTCAACAATCTTAGTGCCAGCAATAATTCCTGTGCCTTTTAATGTCTGTCCTTGAGCTACTGCGCCAGTTGTAAGGCTAGTAACAGTCAAAACATTGCCAGCAATAGAGCCTGTAAAAGAAGCTCCAATGTAGTTTGCAGTTGATGGATTAGGGCCAATAGTGTATTGAACCTGACCGCTAATCAAAGGAAATATGATTTCTGTGGTGTTAAAAACCATCATATCTTCGTTTGACCATTGATCAATCAGGTCATTAAGCATATCAAAAGCATCTTGAGCTGCATCAGCCGTTGGAACTTCACCAGCTTCTAATGCGCCAATATCTTTTAATGCTCTACTAATAATATCTAATGGCTTAGTCATATTAAATACCGCCTGTAGCTGGAAGTTCAGTAGGGATTCTTAAATCAGTTAAGTTAAACCAAGAGTATGTACTATAAGTTGTTCTATTTGGATATAAAGAACAAGCTCCTGTATTAGAAACAAAAACAGAAACCAAAGACAATTTCCCAGTTGCATCAAGCCCTGTCATGGTTGTGTAAAACTCTAAGTTATATGGAGCCATACCATCTTGTAATTGTAAAAAAGTATCACTAGTAGCGGAAGCAGCTTTAATACGACCATAACCATTTGTATAGCCGCTTTTTACAATTACACCAACAGATTGACCTGAATAAGCAACAGCCCATCCATTAACTAATGTTGCTGGATTATTAGAACCTAAAATTGTTCCATAAGATTGACCCATTGTTACTTGGGAATTAATGTTAATAGTTGAATTTGATGCTATTGCACCACCAGCATTAGCCACATTAATATTATTTAATACATGATGAGCAGGAGAAGGGGATGCTGTAAATAACACACCACCAGCAGAAGCACTTGTTACGGCAACACGAATATTACTAACAGTCACAGTTTCAGGAGTTTGTCCTGCTACTGGGTCTGCACTAATGGATAAACCATATCCTGAACTTGGTTCCCAAACTGTAAGATTGTCAATTACTACTGCATAAGCTGGTCCTCTAACATCAATACCACTTTGCGAATTTGTTACAGAAACATTGCTTAATGCAATAGCATATCCTGGATTGCTTGCAGAACAATCAATTCTACCACCTGTCCAAACACCATCAATCGTAATATTAGAAGCAGTTACGTTGTGTAGTTGAGTTGCTTCTGAAATAATTGCAAAACCTTCATAGGTTCTTGGTGCTAATGTATTAGTAACATATACGTTTGAAATGTTTACATCAGATACAGGAGCATAAGAATCTGACTTTAATTGGACTGCAATAGTATCGCTATCTTTACCATATATTCCGCTAAAATTACCATTAGATACTTTTAGAACAACACCAAACCAACCACCACAACCAACAATATTAGAACCATTTACATATTGCAAACTTTCCAATAAAACAGCATGAACAGCAGCAGAAGTGTCTGCAATGGAAGTGGCTAATTTAGCAAGTCCTACAACATTGTTTACATTAATATTGGTGTTAAGAGTTCCTGTTTGAGCAACATTATGTACAACTAAACCATCTATGCCATTGCCACTAAAATGAGCATTAACAAAAGTTGTTCCACAATCAACGCCAAAATTGCTTATGTTTATGTTGTTACCATCAATGACTATATTTCCTTGCAGTATTGTCCCACCAATTAAATGACTGTCATCGGCTGCAATTGCTGGCATACCTTCACCAACAATGCTGATATTAGAACGAGAAATTAATAATCCTGAAGTTCCTAAATAATATGTTCCAGCAGGAATATGCAATACACCGCCAACAGAAGGAATTGCTGCAATAGCATTTTGAAATGCCGTATAGTTATTTGTTACTCCATCACCTATTGCCCCAAAATCTAATACAGAAATTGATTCTTGTAATTTAGATTTAACATTTCTATTTACTGCTCCTGTTCCACCTTCGTTATAATAAACATTTGCTGAATCTACAGCATTTGAAGAAATCGGAGTTGCAGTTGTAAAATCAACCACATCTCCTAGATTTAAACCATCTACAAAAGTAACTACAGTTGAACTTGTTTCTGTGTAATTTGTTCCAAAAATTTGTTTAGATCCATTTACAAAAACCAATAAATTATTAGTTCCAGGTTGATATTGAATGGTAGTTAAAGTAAATACAGTTTGACCTTGAGTTGCAGTTTGTTTTTCTTCTTGAGAAGTAAAAGCAACAAAGTTTGAATTAATTCCAACTAAATTGTCATAAGAACCAATTAAAACAAAAGCTGAAGTTTCAACTACAAATTTATAAGAAACACCATCTGAAAGCCAAATTTCGCCACCTGGCACACGACCAGAAGCATCTAAAACAATAGGATTTGAATGTTGAATTAGTCCTGAACCGCTTGTATAAGCAGCTTGTGGAGTAGATGTTCCTGCTGCATAAGTGTATATAAGGCCACCAGCAAGAGGAACTCCATTATTATCAAATAGCTGTGCGCCAGCTCCAAAAACAGGGGAAAGGTTAACTGCCATTTATAGCTCCTAATTAGGGGTAAAGACTTGAGGCAACCAAGGCGCAACAACAGAATCTTGCTTATTTAGCTCATTTAACTGTTCTTCTAACCTAGATTTTATAAGGTTTATGCCGTCTTTCATAGTTTCTTGTTCAATCCAAGAAGCCATTATTTCTTCTGTAACTTGTTCAAAAGGAACTTTTAATGAAGGACTATCAAACCACCAGTTACCTTCAGTTTCCACAATCTGATCTTGATCAGAAAGTTCTACTTTGTATTTGGCATGAGTAATCAAACCATTAATGGCTGATATATCAAGAATTGACCATTTATAATTCATTTTGCTACCCAACCAGTATTTCCAGAGCCTGATTCTTTTACATATAAAGTAGTAGAAGTTCCACCATCTGTTCTTGTAAACATAGAACCAACTACGGCAGTTACTACTCCATTAGGACTTCCTGAACCACTTGTCCATATAGGAGTTCCATCCCCAGGAGCAAAAGTATTAGTAGCAACACCATTATTAGTGCCTGTTAATTTATAGGCATTAGGATTTGTGCTGTTAGGGGTGTTATTTTCTGTCACCCAACTTACACCAACATTTCCTGAACCAGAATTTCCTTGTCTAATTGTGCAATTTGTATCAACAAATTTATTATTAAATGAATATAAATAATTAGTATTTGCTACATTATCTGTAATCATTTGATAACGGATAGTAGTAGGCTGTGTTGCATAAGTTGTTTGACGACAACCTAAAATATTTACATGAGAAGTGTTATAAACACTAAATAAAGTTGTCGTATTGGAATTTTGATAAATATCAATATCATCACCAATAATATTTACAGAATCCGTATTTGTGAATGAATAACAAGTAAAGTTTCCTGCATATGGATTGCCTTCAATATGGCTTACATAAAAATTTATTGAACCACAAGAAGATAATGTAAAGGCATTTGTATTTGTTACAGTATAAGAAAGAGAGCCAATATCTACAGCACAATTTCTAAATTCGCCATCTGTTACATTGTATAAATAATAACCAGTTCCACAAGACAAAGCATAGCATCTATCAAAAACAGTAGTAGTAGCAGAACCTGGAGTGCTTGTATTTTGAAATCCAGTAGTGCATTGTTGTGCTGAACAATCTTGAACTAAAGTTAATGCTGTTGTTGTTGCAAAATTAAAACCAATATGAAAATATGCAACATTTACATTAGAAAAATAAGTTGATATTGGATTAGTTGTTACTATTGCAGCTAATGTAGAAGTTTGAGGAGAGCCATTTCTAGTAATAACAATATTATTAAATATTACATTTCCACTAGAAAAAGAGAATCCATTAATATCTCCAGTAACATTAAAAACAGCATTATTACCATTAATAATAATATCTCCTGTTTTTGTTAATACAGAAGTTATTTTGTATGTTTTTCCTGCAACAAAATTAAGAACAGATGATGCATTTAAAGCATTTTGAATAGCCGTTGTATCATCAGTAGTTCCATCACCTACTGCTCCAAAATCACCAACAGAAACTGTTTCTTCTAATTTTTGATTAATTGTTCTATTGACTGCACCTACAGGAGTAGAGCCACCATTTTTAAAGTCAATTTTTGGAATAAGTGTAGTCATAATTTAACCTTATGGGTGAGATGCTACATAAGCATCAAATTTTTCGTTTAATTCTTGAATTGATTTTGTTAAAAGACCAATTAGAAATGAAGAATCCATTTGCTGATAAACAGGGTTTCCGTCTTTATCAACAGCATCTTTTTCTCCAGTTACACAATCTGGCACAACTTCTTGTAATTCATGGGCAATAAAACCTTGTCCTGTTAATTCAGAATTTACCCATTTATAAGTTACTGGGTTTAATTTTGCAATAGTTTCCAAAGCGTTTTGCATTGGAGCTACATTTTCTTTTAATCTATAGTCTGAAGTAATGTTATAAGAAGTAGTTGTACCATTTGATGTAATACTTCCATGAGAAGTTCCTGCATCGCTAAAATAAACATGGTAATAAGTACCACCATTACTTACAGCGTATGAGTTATAGACATAACCACCAGCACCTAATTGATAACCGCCAATAGCACCATTACCATTTGCATAGACTTCATGATTTAAAGACGAACCACCAATATTCGTTATTGCTGTTCCACTTACAATACATTTGCCGTTTACAGATAAGTTAGTTGCTCCTGGATCTGTAGTGTTACCAATAGAAACACCGCCAGTAGGATACATACGCATTACTTCAGCAGGCGTTGTGCCGTTATATGTATTAAATGTAATACCACCACCAGACTCATAAGCGGATGCTGGGTATGCTTCTACAGAACACCATTTAAAAGACTCTGAAATATCACCAAGCTGTAGTTTTAAACCAGCTTTTTGTGTAAGCGTACTGTTATGGTATCTATTTTGAACAGTTAAATATGTAGTTGAAGCTTGGTCAACTCGGCAATCAATAATAGAAGTAGCAGATGTTCCTACGCCAAGACCTGTACTTGTATAAGTAAAAGCAGAAGTAGAACTAAATGCCCCTGTTCCATTGCCATAAGGAATATAGTTTGCAGTAAGACTTGTTAATCCTGTTCCACCAGCAGCAACTGGTAAAGTTCCAGCAGTTAAAGCTGAAGATGAAGTGGAATAAATGGCATTATTGGCTGCTGTAAATCCAGTTAATCCTGTTCCACCATATCCAGTTGCCAACAATCCTGCAACAGTTACAGCACCTTTTGTGGCTGTGGAAGGTGTTAATCCAGTAGATCCAAAACTAATACTGGTAACAGCAAGAGTTGTAGGATCAGTCCATTGAGGCGCAGATCCACTAGAAGTTAAAAAGTAACCGCTAGTTCCAATATTTAATTGGCTTAGAGCTGTTCCTGAAGAATAGTAAGGAAGTTGACCAGCAGTCCATGAAGTAAGACCAGTACCACCAGCAGTTGTTGGAGTGGTTTTCCAGGCTATTACCTGAACAGAACCACCAGAATCTTTATAGAAAAGCTTGCCATCAGCAATATTGATGGCTAATTCAGAGCCTGTGGCGTTATTTAATAGATTGCCAGCAGTAGGAGCATTGCCTCCTGTAGAGCTTGAATATATTAATAGGGGGGTAAATCCTGTTTGCGCCATCTAGAAAGCTCCTCCACCCATACCGCCAGTAGAAGTTAGAACTCCTGTCGATGGGTTAAATTGAAGTTTAGTGGAAGAAGTTTTAACAGGCAAATTTCCTGTAGAACTACTTACGATTGTTGGATAAAAAGTTGCTGCTGTAGAAGTGTCATCAGTAATAGCTACGTTATTTGCATTTGTGGCAGTTGTAGCTGTTGTTGCACTTGCAGCAGAACCGCTAATATTGACCGCTAAAGAAGTAATTGATCCGCTTGCTGCGTTCAAAACTACGGCAGTTGTGCCAATATAAAGAGTTGAATTGCCTAAAACTCCACTAGGAATAGTTCCTGAAAGCTGTCCTGCTGGCAAAGAAGTTAAATTTGCGCCTGATCCGCTAAATCCTGTGGCTGTAAGAAGGCCAGTAGAAGGATTGAACTGGTACTTAGTAGAGCTTGTATATTCAGTTGTAAGGTTTCCAGTTGTTTGATTAGCGAACAAAGGATAACGAGTTGCATTTGTAGTGGTGTCATCGGTAACAGTCGCATAGGAAGTTGGAGTAGTCCAGGTTGGAGCCCCTGCACCTTGAGAGGTTAAAACTTGCCCTGTTGTACCTACTGCGCTAAAAGCATAAGCAGTACCAGTTCCATAGGCAATACCGCCAGCCGTAGGAGTTGCTGTAGAGTTTGTACCGCCTGAAGCAATCGCTAAAGCTGTTCCTAAAGAGAAAATACCAGCAGAGCTAATTGTTGCTGCATCAGTAGCACCACCATTTACTACAAAATGAATAGCATTAGCAGTTGTTGTGCCAATCGCTAAATCGACAGTAGTAGCAGTTAAATAGACATTATTTGCCTGATTAAATGCGCCTGTGCCTGTAAAGGCATTGCCGTTCATACCAAAGTCACCATAATAGGTGGTATCGGTAGAGTTGTAATTATTAACAATATAGTCTGTAGAAGCAGTTGTGCTTGTATTGTTTGTATTGCTAATAATTACTTGATTGAACGATGTAGCAGAGCTTTGCGCTGTAATTAAAGCATTAGCTGGCGTATATGGCAAAGTGCCAATAGTCAGACTTGTTGCAGTTGCAGTATTTAATCTTGATACATTGGCAGTAAGAATATCAAAAGTACCATCACCAGCAGTTGTTCCACCGATTGCTACTCCATTTAAAGTGCCACCAGTAATTGCAACGCCATTAGCGTTTTGAGTTGACATAGTACCCAAACCAGTAATTGCTGTATTTGGGATTGTTGCAGAAGCTGTAAATGCGCCTGTTCCATTGCCTTTAACATAGCCTGTCAAAGTAGCTGCGCCTGTACCACCTGAAGCTACAGGCAAAGGACTAGAAAGACCTGAAATAGTACCGCCAGTAATTGCTACAGCATTGGCATTTTGAGTTGACATTGTGCCAAGGCCAGTAATATCTGAACTTGGAATAGAAGCAACTGTGCTAAATGCCGTTGTGCCACTAGCTTTTAAATATCCAGCAGTAAATGTTGTTGCCCCAGTACCGCCATAAGCAACACCAATAGTAGTTGCGTTCCAAGTTCCAGCAGTCAATGTTCCTACACCAGTAATTCCAGTATAAGAACCGCTAATCAAGCTAGAACTAATTGTTCCGCTTGTAATTTGAGTAGCAGCAATAGCAATAGGCTGGTCAAAAATGTTAGTGAGTTGCCCTTGCTGATTTACTGTTTGAGTAATCGTTCTTGCAGCATTTCCATAAGTGCCAGTAGTAACGGCAGTATTGGTAATACTAAAAGTATTAGAAGCAAGGGTTAACCCTGTGCCAGCATAATAAGTAGAGATTCCAGAGAACTGAACAAAAGTAATTGGAGTAACTCCAATAGTTCCTGTATCAGCAGAAGTAGATACCCATGCAGTATTTGCTTGAGAGCCGTATAAAACGACTGTGTAGGCTCCTGGCACTTCTGCCCATACATCCATGTCAACTGCTCTAGTCCATGCGCTTGCAGAGGCTACATAAATGCCGTTATCGGCTGTTGCTGTTTGATTCTTAACTAATACTCGATTACCAGCCAAGACTGAATAACCATCAATCGTCTGTAAACCTGACAAAGTAATATTAGTTAAAGTTCCTACTTTACAAGCAGCTTTAGGGTTTAAGCCTTGAGCAATAGTATCTACATACAGTTTATTTGTTATATCGGTAGCAGAAGAAGGAGCAGTTGAAATCTGACCAGTAGCTGTAGAGATATTAGTAAAAACGCCAGTAGAAGGGCTTGTAGCTCCGATTGTGGTGCTATTAATCGTACTATTGGTAATGGTTAACCCTGATTGAACAGGATTAAGCGTTGCATAAAAAGGCTGACCCTGACCTATAAATGTTTGGAAATTTCCATAAACATCAAAATAAGCCTGAACTGGCAGTAGGTTTTGATCTACTGTTGAAGAAGGGCCAGCCATAATGCTCCTTAATAAGCCATTGCCATAAATAGAATAACATCGCCAGCAGTCATATTTGCAGCCAAGCCTGAAGTGATGCTAAAACTAGTTACGGAAATAGAAGTGGTAGTGCTTCCAGTTTGTTGTAAAAACAATGTTGTGCCAGCCGTTACATCAAAAGCTTGACATACCCAACCATTAGCTGCTGCTGGCAAAGTAATTGTTCCTCCAGCAGCACCGCCAGTACCAACTACTACTTTAAATGCAGCAGTATTTGTTCCAGTAATTGTTGGTGAAGTACCAAATCCTGAAGCAACAGTTGGATTTACGCTTGAAATTACCAATGATCCGTCAAGCGAAAGAGTCGCTGGATTTTCAGCATTTCCACTTAAAGGTGGTGAAAAATATGCACCACCTGGGCCAACTAAACCCAAACAAGCTCCAGCAGTATTAAATGCAGCTTGAACTGGAACAATATTTTGAGTTGAAGTGCTTGCTACAGCGTTAGAAGTTGCCATTATGAAATTCCTTCACCAGGAGTAATTTCTGCACTTGCGGATGCACTAGAAATAAACCACGCATTAGGTGGAATAGAACTAAAAACACCAACAGCATTAGCAGGAATAGCTAATACATTCATAGAAGGCACACCAGCAGTAGGAGCAGTTGCAACAGGAGTAACTGTTGCATCATTAGGTTCTTGAGGAGCCCATCCTACATGAATTAAGCTAGAAGTAATGTTGCAAATACGATACCCAGAAGGATACACATTATTGCTACTTTTAACTTGAACGGCTGATGTTCCAACCAAATAAGTAGCTCCAAAAGGAGAAAAAGCCGAATTGTAAGCCATGATGTAGCTCCTTAAACAGCCGTTACAGGCAATGAACCTTCAGGTCGTACAACTTGAATTGTATAAACACCAGCAGCAGGAGTCAAAGTACCAGCAGTAATGTTGCCAAACTGAACAGACAATACGCCAGCAGTTAAACAATCAGCTTCAGCAACAATAATGCCTGAAGTTTGAGTGCCGTTATATCCAATTACAGAAACAATGTCAGTAGTTTGCAAGCCAGGCACATTAAATGTCTGAGATGGGCTAACGTATGTCAATACTGAAACTGGAGTAAGTGATGGAGCAATGTAGAAAGTGCTAATTGCATTTCCACGAGCAATAGTAGTAGAAGGCATGATTTTTCCTTTAGATAAGGTACTTCAATTATATGTTAAATAAGAAAAAAGCCATACTTTTTGGGCATGGCTTTTATCCTAATACTTCAAGATACTTGATATTAACTAAAGTCGTAACCATAAACGTAAACATCAACTGTACCTACTACCGCAGTAGTAGTTGCAATATTGACAAATAACGCTTGTTGGTTATAAGACGTTACCACCGCAGAAGCTGCCACTTGGCTTACACCAAGAACTGTAGCTAACTGTGAAGCAGTAATAGCACCAAACAATGAAGTTGGTGTACCACTACCTGTTGTAGTAATGCCTAATACTAAACTTGTTAAAGTACCTGTAGCTGCACCTGCATTATTAGAGTTAGTAACTACTAATAAGTTAGGCTGGTAAGTTGTAGAGTTAATGATTGGCAAAGGGAAGAAACTTCCTGATGCTGCATTTACATTCACACCTTTAAGTACACCCAATAATCGTTGCGCTTGATTAGTTGTTACATTACTTGGGTGAGCCGAAGTGGTTACTGCTGGTCCTGGATTAGACATAATAGTTTTCCTTTATCCGTTAATTATTAAGCTGCAACTCGGCAAGCGAGTTCAGGATACAAAGGAGCCCAACCATACAGAACGTCAACACGAGTAGGGATTGAGTCATTGTTAATGGTGTATTGACGAACTACACGCATTGATAGACCAATTTCCTTGTCGCTTGCACGACCAGCAAAGTGAACGCCTTCAGGCAACTCAAGGTCAGCCATAGCCATTGTGAACGCATTGCGATGCATTACGATGTTTTGTGGAGAAACTAAACCATTTCCACTTGCATTGTATTGTGAAGCAAAGAATGTCACAGCAGCAGAAGCAGCAGGAACAGGAATACTTACGTTCTGGAACTGACCGCCAGAGATAACTGCTGGAGATACGATTACAGAAACAGAAGCACCTGAAGCTACGCTAACAGCAGATTTAACTACGAATGAACGCAGTTTGTTTGTGCCGTATGGTTGGCGATTTTGTGGGTTAGTTGCATATACACCAGCGATAGTGAAAGTGTCACCAGCGTTCAAGTTGATTGTGCCTGTATTAGCAGCAGTCAAAGTGATAGTGGACTGTGAAGCCCAACCAGATGTCAAGAAACCAGTTGCAGTTGTTGTAGCTACAGAAGCAGTTACAGTTGAGCTAGAGAAGTTACCAAAAGTTTGTGACACGATGTTTTGGTCAAGCTTCCAGTTCATACCGCCTGAATCACGACCCATCAAGCCTTTTGTATATTGGCTAGAGATCTGCTCAGTAGGAACAAATAAACCTTTCAAGCTGTCAACGATAGTTGCAGAAGTGAACGGCTCAACGATACATGATCTACGACCATCACGAGGTGCGCCTTCGGAATCGAGGTAAGCCTGTGCTGACAAGTATGTATACAAGCCAGTTGGAGGAGTACCAGCAGTACCAACGATGTTAGCTGTGTTTAAAGCAGCAGTAGTCGTGCCATCAAAGTCAATTTTGTTGGCAATAGCAGCTACAGCAGGCTTTAGGATTCTGTCGCTAAACATATCCAAGGACAATGCTAAGTCCTGTGTTGTGAATTGTGTCATTCTGTTACCCCTACGCTGTTCTGTAGTGGAGCTTCCGCTTCAGGTCGCTCTCATCGGTTTCTTGTTAAGTTATCCCAATGTTCAGACTATCGCATCCCTTTATCAGGGTTCTCTCACTTAGTCGTTCACGCTGCACAGTTGCCTTGCTTGCGCCCTGTCGCCCACTTCTGGGCTTCCAAGTCAATCAGAGAGAATTTTGCCAATCAAGCAGCTAGTAAATAAGCCTCTTGATATGTGGACATACGTTTATCCACATGGAACTGGGTTGATAAAGTAACAGGAACTGAAGTTTCGTTCAAGTCCTCTACGTTTAAAGCTGGGCCAGTTGTACCGATGAAACGACCAGGTCTACGAACGTTAACTGTTGCGCCAATTTTTGCGCCAACAACAGCGAATTGGTCATCATAGTTGCGGTCTACTTCTGATGTAAATGTTAATTCGTTTTCTAAAACCATCAACGCTTCGTTGGTGATTTTAGAGATAGTTAATAGCGTATTTGCCATTTTAATTCTCCAAAAAAATTAGGTTTATCTGACTTTTCCAGCCTGTCTTGCAGCTTTCCATTGAGCATAAGTGCCATGAAATTCACCATTGGTGTCTATCATCACATCTTTGCCAA
>Ga0316228_1000739_pt1 | contig 40047 bp, 36 predicted proteins | sample TBH18021metaG_FD_206005 | JGI IMG/M metagenome (GOLD analysis project Ga0316228, IMG submission 206005) | Freshwater microbial communities from Trout Bog Lake, Wisconsin, USA - TBH18021 | ecosystem: Environmental > Aquatic > Freshwater > Lake > Hypolimnion/Profundal zone | place: USA: Wisconsin... | reverse complement strand
CGACGGTGTTTGTGCCCGGCGAGCCGGAGGGCTGGGAGGGGTGGGACGACGCGGCGGTTCCACCGGAGAGGCTGGGGGATTACCTGCGCAAGCTTGCGGCGCTGATGAAGGAGTATGGGTACCGCAGTCCGCTGTATGGGCACTATGGGCAGGGGTGCGTGCATATGCGCATCAACTTCGACTTCCGCAGCGAGGAGGGGTTGAGGAAATTCCGCGAGTTTATTGGCAGGGCGGCGGACCTGGTGTTGAGTTTTGGCGGGTCGCTGAGCGGGGAGCACGGGGACGGACAGTCGCGGGCGGCGCTGCTGCCGAAGATGTTTGGGCCGGAACTGATGGGGGCGTTTCGGGAGTTCAAGGCGCTTTGGGACCCGGAGAACCGGATGAATCCGGGGAAGCTGGTGGATGCGGTGCGGGTGTATGACCCGGTGGAGAATCTGCGCCACGGGCTGCGGTGGGGCCAACAGCCTTCGGCGGGTCCGCGCCTGAAAGAAGGCGCGGAGTCAGGATTTGTGGCTGAAGCGCGCGCCTCGGATTCCAGCCTTGAGACGCATTTTGTGTTTGCGGCCGACCAGGGTTCGCTGGAGCGGGCGACGGAGCGGTGCGTGGGGGTGGGGGCGTGCAGGAAGACGGAGGGCGGGGTGATGTGCCCGAGCTACCGGGCGACGGGCGAGGAACAGCACTCGACGCGGGGACGGGCGCGGCTGCTGTGGGAGATGCTGGCCGGGGCGCTCAGAGACGAGGGCTTTCAGAGCGAGGCCGTGCACGAGGCGATGGATTTGTGTTTGAGCTGCAAGGCGTGCAAGACGGAGTGCCCGGTGCAGGTGGACATGACGGCGTACAAGGCGGAGTTTCTGGCGCAGCGATACAAGGGGAGGCTGCATCCGCTGCATCATTATGTTTTTGGGTTTGCGGATCAATGGGCGCGGTTGGGATCGCGGGTGCCGTGGCTGACGAATGCCGTGCTGGGCGGGCGGCTGACGAGCCCGCTGGTGAAGGCCATTGTGGGCGTGGCGCAGCAGAGGAAGATGCCGATGCTGGCGGCGAAGAGCTACGCGAGGCAGAGAGCGGCGTGGGCCAAGACGCAGAATGTGCCGCGGCCTGGGCGAGAGCAGGATGCCGCGGGGCGCGAAGCGCAGTTGGCCCCACCGCAGGTGGTGGTGCTTTGGGCGGATACGTGGAACAACTACTATCATCCGCAGACGCTGATTGCGGCGGAGCGGGTGTTGATGGAGGCGGGATTCAGGGTGCAGACGCCGCGGGGGCACATCTGCTGTGGGCGGCCGCTGTATGACTTTGGGCTGCTGGGCGCGGCGCGGATTTATCTGGCGAAGGTGCTGGACCGGGTGGGGCCGCAGATTGAGGCGGGGCTGCCGTTTATTTTTCTTGAACCGAGCTGCGCGAGCGTCTTCAAGGACGAGCTGCTGGAGCTGTTCCCGGACGATGAGCGGGCGCGGAAGCTGAGCAAGCTGGTTTGGCTGCTGGCGGACTGGCTGGCGGTGAAGGCTGCGGAGTTTGCGGCGGGGAGGCTTCAAGGGGCGCATGTTCTGGTGCATGGGCACTGCCATCACAAGGCAGTGTTTGGCGGACCGGGGAACGAGATTGCGCTGTTGCGGCAGGCGGGGGCGACGGTTGAGCCGATCCAGGCTGGCTGTTGCGGGATGGCGGGACCGTTCGGGTTTGAGGCGGACAAGTTTGAGGTTTCAAAGGCGATTGCGCGGGACGGGCTGCTGCCGGCGGTGGAGGGGGCGGGTCCGTTGACGGTGGTGGTGGCGGACGGATTCAGCTGCCGGGAGCAGATCAGCCAGCTAGGTCACCGGGAGGCGCTGCACTTTGCAGAGGTTTTTGCGCGGAGTTGCGGATGCGGGGGCGGGGCGGGTCAATGAGGCAGCTGGTTGTCAAAAGGGGCCGGACGGCCATGCGTGTATAACAAGGGACACGCGGGGGGGCGCGAATTGGCGTATTCTCTTGAAAAGAACGGCTCCCGCAGCCGGCGCTGCAACCGAGTGGGCGGGGATTGCGTCCAATGCGGTGGGATGGCGCGGCAAAGGCACGGAATTTGCGGCGCGATGGGTAATTTGATACGCTCAGGCATTCTTCGGGACTGAGCGAAAGGAGTGTTTCGTCATGGCAGAGGAAAACAAGATACACGGCCTGGCATGGTTTCTGGCCGGACTGGGCGTGGGCGCTGTGGTGGGGATTCTGTATGCCCCCAAGAGCGGCCGCGAGACCCGCGACGAGCTGGCGAGCGGCGCACGCGAGGGAACGGAATATCTGCGCACGCGCACCCGGCAGGCTGCAGAAGAAGTGAGCGCCCTTGTGGACAAGAGCAAGGAGCAGGTGGGCGAGTATGTGGACCGCGGGCGGGAAGCGGTAGACCGCGGGCGGGCGCAGTGGGAAGAGTTTGTGGAGCGGGGCAAGAGCCTGGTGAACGAGCAGACCGGGCGGGTGACCGCGGCCGTGGACGCGGGGCGGCAGGCCTATAAGACGACCTCCGGCTCGAACAATAACGGGTGATCGTTGATCGAGGGCATCTCCGGGCCGGGCACTACGGCCTGGAGTTGCCATGTTCGGCGATTTTTTCCGGGGCGGGCGCGCGTGGCTGAGAGCAGGAGGCACGCTGGCTCCGGACCCAACCCTTCCGCATGTCCCGGGGAGGCGTTGTGAACAGGTTCCAGCAGGTTTGCAGGGGTCCTGCGCGAGATGATTCCGATGCCTAATTTGGACAACAACACAATTCTTCTGGCCATTGTGGGGGTAACGGCGGTGGCCATCGTGTTCCAGACGATTATTCTGTTTGCCGTGTTCATCGCGGTGCGCAAGGCGGCGCGCTCGGTGAAAGAGGAGGCAGAAGATCTGCGCTCGGCGATGATGCCGATCATCTATAACTCGCGCGATCTGTATGCGCGGGTTGCGCCGCGGATAGAGTCGACGGTGGAAGACCTGGCGGAGATTGCGCACGGATTGCGGAAGCAGACGGCGGCAGTGGAGAGCTCGGCCATTGAGATCATGGACAAGCTGCACCATCAGGCCAACCGGCTGGACGTGATGTTTACGACGGTGCTGGATGCGGTTGACCGTGCGGGCGGTTTTGTGGCGGAGACGGTGAGCCGGCCGGTGCGGCAAGTTTCCGGGCTATTGGCTTCAATCCGGGCGATTATCGAGTCGCTGCGTACCCCTGGCAGTGAGGCGCGGGCGCCCCACGAGCAGAGCGACAAGGACATGTTCGTCTAAATCAGGGTCCAATGAGGTCAAAGCCAATGAAGCTGCGCAATCGCTGTGCGCCGGCAGTGTCTTTTGCCATGCTGGCGGCAGGGACAGGCGCACGGATCAAGCCGAGTGGGGCTTTGCCGGCCATTCTCGGATGGGCGCATACGGAGGCTTGAGCAATGGCTGACGAAAGAGGGTGGAGGAAGCTGCGCGGCAAGCTCTTTTTCCGATTACGTGAGCGCTGGAACACTCTGGTGCTTCGACCGTTCCGCGTGGCCTGGTGGTCGGCGCAGGGGATGACGATCGGCAGGGGGACGGGCTTTTCCAATTTGCATGTGACCTGGCCGCACCAGGTGCAGATTGGGCGCGGATGCCGGCTGGAGCACGGTATCTACTTTCACTATGACGGTATGTATCAGCCTGGGCCGAGCATTCTCATCGGAGACGGATGCTTTCTCGGATCGAATTGCGAGTTCAATATTACGAACCGGATTGAGATTGGCAACCACTGCCAAATAGCCAGCGGCAGCCGGTTTGTAGATCACAATCATGGCATCCAGCCGGGGCAGCTGATTGGCGGTCAAGCATCGACGAGTGCGCCGATCCTGATTGGCGAGGATGTGTGGATTGGCGCCAACGCCGTGATTCTGGAGGGCGTGACGATCGGCTCAGGAGCAGTGGTGGGCGCAGGGGCGGTGGTGACGCGTCCAGTTGCCGCGAATACGGTGGTGGGCGGAGTGCCGGCAAGGGTCATCCGGGAGCGGTCTGACGGCGAACCGGTGTGACCGGAGGGTCGCGCGGAGAGTTTGCAGCAAGGCCGGTCTGAGTTCAAGGAAGTGCGAGGTCAATCCAATGAAAGCAAGATTCTTGTGGGTGCTGGCCATTTGTGCCGGCGCATCGGCCGGCTGGGCATGGGCCCAGGCTACGCCGAAGGTTGCGCTTTTGGCGCTTTCAAAGCAGGACCACACGCTGGCGATTGTGGATCCGGCGAGCTTGCAGGTGCTGGCGCGGATTCCGGTGGGCGAGGATCCGCATGAGGTGGTTGCCTCGGCAGACGGGAAGACGGCTTATGTATCGAACTATGGCTTCGGAGCGTTCCACACGCTGACGATGATTGACCTGGTGGGGCAGAAGCCAGGGGGCGTGATTGACCTGGGCGCGCTGAGGGGGCCGCACGGGCTGGACTTTGAGGCGGGCAAGGTTTGGTTCACGGCGGAGGCGGCCAAGGCGATCTGCAGCTACGATCCGGCGGCGGGGAAGATTGACTGGATCATGGGAACCGGGCAGAACCGGACGCACATGGTGTACGTGTTTCCGGATGCGAAGCGGATTTTGACGACGAATGTGAGTTCGGGAACGGTGACGATTCTGGATCACGTGGAGGGGCGCGCGGGGGGACCTCCGCCGGGGATGCCGCCACCTGGAATGGGGCCGGGAGGGCCGCCGCCGGGACCGATGCCGACGCCGCCGGGCGGGGATTGGCTGGAGACGGTGATTGGGGTGGGCCGCGGGGCCGAGGGGTTCGATGTGTCGCCGGATGGGAAAGAGGCGTGGGTGGCGAACGCCCAGGATGGGACGGTTTCGATTATCGACCTGGCGGCGAAGAAGGTGACGGAGACGCTGGCGGCGAATGTGCCGGGGGCGAACCGGCTGAAGTTTACGCCGGATGGGAAGCTGGCGCTGGTGACGCCGGGGTCGGCGCTGGTGATTCTGGACGCGGCGACGCATAAGGAAGTGAAACGGCTGGCGAGCGTGCATGGGACGGGCGGGATCCAGATGCAGCCGGACGGGGCACGGGCGTATGTGGCCTGCGGGCGCGATGGGTTTGTGGCCGTGATTGACCTGAAGACGCTGGAACTGGTGGGGAAGATTGCGGTGGGCGGGCCGGATGGGCTGGCCTGGGCGGTGCGGGAGTAAGTAGTTGTGCCCGGCAATGACTGGGCGTTCAATCGAAGGGTGCCTACAGCACATCTCCGAGATCCGGCATCCGGATTAAGGTAGAAGCTTGTAGTCTCCGGTCGCCCCGGATTCCGCTTCCAACACTGACCTGCCGGACCCGCGGTCCAAAGTATTGCTCTGCTATCGAATGGTCGCTGAATTCTTTTGGCGACACCCAAAAGGGGCCTAATCGACCAACGAGGCCACAAATCCAGTCTGCCGCCTGAACCGTTTGGTAGCGGTGGCTTTCAACCTGAAACGGAGGCTCTATCAGGCGACGCTTTGGGTTCAGTTTGCCGAACATTGCGCGGCTGGCTTCAGTGAGGAGCGACTCGCGCTCCTGGTGCTGATCCATGACGACCAGGAAGTCCGGCTTTGCAGGGTCATTTTCACAGAATGCGTTGAGTCTCTTAAGCGTTTCCTTAAGGACGCCGAGTAGAGGCGCAAGGGCTTGTGTTCCCTGGCGTCTGCCTGCTTGTGGAGCCCAACGTAGATCACGTGCCCACCGCAATCGCCAACCCTGTTCAGGAAGCGATTCGTAAATGCCCTCAACTCTCGATACTTCTCAATGTTCTTGATTGTGTAAAGCGCGGAGCCCTTTTTCTCCCAGGTGGCAGGATGGCGTCCGTCGCGCTTGATTTCAAAATCGAGCAGTTGGCATTTGCGCTGATAGAACCAGGAGGAGAACGAGCGGACCTGGTTGGCAGGAAGAATCAGACCTGCCAACCCAAACACGGGGCTCTCTGAGAATCTCTGGCTGCCTCTTCCGGCAAAAGGACCGATATGCCCAAACTCATCCAAATAGACGACGTACATGTTGGTCCTTAAGACACGAGAGCCCACGTAGAAACGTGGGCTTCGGAATGGAAGCATTTGGAAGTTTCCTTCCAACGCTTTCCAAAATGATGATGCCGGAAGAATCGCTTTCTGTCAAGTTGGATTCCAGTAAGGCATCTGTAATCAATAGGATCAAGCCATCGTTCAATTTCTTCCTGACAAGCAGGAGCGATCAAAAGATCCAGCCGCCGCCGACTACTTCGTCGTTGTTGTAGAAGACGGCGGACTGGCCGGGGGTGACGGCGCGCTGGGGTTCGTCGAAGGTGGCGAGGACTTCCTGGTTTGCGGAGATCTTCGAATCCCCGGTCTCAGAGTCGAGACCGGGGGCACCCGGCGAAGCGGGCTCGAGGGTGGCCCAGGCGGGGTCGTGGCGGTGGCGGATTTTGATCTGGACGCGCAGGGGGGCGGTGAGCGCGGGAATGCTGACCCAGTTGAGGCGGCGGGCGCGGAGGGTGCGGGTGGCGAGCTCTTCGTCAGCGCCTACGGTGACGCGGTGGGTGGCGGGGTCGATGTTGAGCACATAGAGAGGCGAGGGCGAGCTGACGCCGAGGCCCTTGCGCTGGCCGACGGTGAAGTTGAAGATGCCGTCGTGATGGCCGATCACATGCCCGTCTGAAGCGACGAGATCGCCGGATGTCTCGGGGACCTGGCGGCCCTGCTCTTCAAGATAGGCGGTGAGGAATTGCTTGTAGTCGCCGCCGGGGATGAAGCAGATCTCCTGCGAGTCGGGCTTCTCGGCGAGGGCGAGGCCACTCTGGCGGGCCACTTCGCGGACGTCGGGCTTGATCATGTGGCCGAGCGGGAAGAGGGTGTGGGCGAGCTGCTCCTGAGTGAGGCCGAAGAGGAAGTAGGTCTGGTCTTTGGCGCGGTCGGCGGGGCGCTTGAGGATCCAACGGTTGCGGGCGGGGTCGAACTCGTTGACGGCGTAGTGGCCGGTGGCGATGCGGGTTGCGCCGATGGAGCGGGCGGTCTGGAGAAGCTGGTCGAACTTGAGGTGGTTGTTGCAGAGCGAGCAGGGGATGGGCGTGCGGCCGGCGAGGTACTCGTCCACGAAGGGCTGGACGACGTCGCGCTCGAAGCGGGCCTGCTGGTTGACGACGTAGTAGGGGATGCCGAGGTGCTCGGCGACGCGGCGGGCGTCGTAGACGTCATCCAGAGAACAGCATCGGCCGGCTTTCGGGGCGTCCGGGATTCCGTTTTTGCCGGCGAGGCGGGTCTGGTCCCACAACTGAAGCGTCAGGCCGACGACGGGGTGGCCGCTTTGGGCGAGCATGGCCGCTACCGTGGAGGAGTCGACTCCTCCGGACATGGCTACGGCGATGGTTTCGGGGTTGGGCATGGGTCTCTTTGAAAGCGGGGTTAGCGGGGTTAGCGGAGTTAGCGTTGTTAGCGGTTGGCTTCAGCCTCGCGTTCCGGCTACTTCAGGGGAAAGGGCGCGGAGGTGTTGGACGGCTTCGGGGACGACTTTCAATACATAGTCTACGTCGGCCTGGGTTGCGGTGCGGAGGAGGCTGAAGCGGAGGCTGGAGCGGGCTCGGGTTTTGTTGAGTCCCATGGCCACGAGGACGTGGCTGGGCTCGGTTGCGCCGGAGTGGCAGGCTGAGCCGCCGGAGACGGCGATGCCTTTGAGGTCGAGGGCGATGACGAGGGCTTCTCCTTCGAGCTGGTCGAACCAGATGTTGGTGGTGTTGGGGACGCGGGGGACGAGGGTGCGGTTCATTTCATGAACAGGATGGTTGGGGTCTGTGGTCTCCCCGGTCCCCAAATGCGAGGGACCGGGGGCACCCGCAGTGTCGCTGAGGAAAGAAACCCCAGGTTCTTCGACTCCCCCTCTTTGCGTATGGGGTCGCTCAGGATGAATGGGAGATGGGAGATCCGGCGTTTGCGGTGGATTTGTTCCGTTGAGGCCGGTTCCGGGGATTGCAAGGATGCCCGCTTCGAGGCGGTCACGGAGTTGGGTCAGGTGATCGATTGTGCCGTCCTGGAGGGATTGGGCGGCGAGTTCGATGGCTTTGGCGAGGCCGACGATGCCGGGGACGTTCTCAGTGCCGGCGCGGCGGCGGCGCTCGTGGCTGCCTCCGACGAGCAGCGACTCGAGCGGCGTTCCGCGGCGGACGAACAAAGCGCCGACGCCCTTGGGGCCGTGGACCTTGTGGGCGCTGATGGAGCAGAGATGGCAGCCGAAGCGGCGGACGTCAAAGGGGACGCGGCCTGCGCCCTGGACGGCGTCGATGTGAAAGAAGGCGGCGGCGGTGCGGGCGATCTGTGCAATCTCTTCGACGGGTTGGAGGACGCCGGTTTCGTTGTTGGCGAGCATGACGCTGATGAGGCGGGTGTTGGGCTGGAGAGCCTGGCGAATGGATTCAGGGTCAACGAGGCCGGTGGGCTGGGGCGCGATGTATGTGACTTCAACGCCATGGCCGGCGAGGCGCTCGGCGGCCTGAAGGACCGCGGAGTGCTCGATGGCGGTGGTGATGAGATGGTCGCCGGGGCGGAGCAGGCCGAAGAGAGCGGTGTTGTCGCCCTCAGTGCCGCCGGAGTTGAAGACGACCTCGGCGGGATGGCAGTTGAAGAAATCGGCGAGGGTTTCACGGGCGCGGTTGACGGCGGCGTGGGCCTGCTGGCCGTGGAGATGGATGGAGGAGGCGTTGCCGAAGTGCTCGATCCAGTAGGGGCGCATGGCGTCGACCACCTCGGGCAGCAGGGGGGTGGTGGCGTTTGCGTCCATGTAGACACGGAGCATGGGGAGGATTCACCTACCTCCTAGATTGTACCGGGAAGCGGATTTTGGGGGGCTGAGGCGGGATGAAGGGAGGATTCACGGGGGCGAGGTGTCGGAAGGCAGCGCTGGTCTGCTAGATTTTCTTCGGGCGGCCCGAGGCCGCCCATGGAGGTTTTTGATGCGAATGATGACGAGAATTGCGAACTGTCTGGCTGGTTGTTGTTTGCTGGCTGTGGCGTCCACGGTTGTTCTAGCGCAGGCTGCCGCGCCGGCCAAGCCGGCTGTGGGGTCGGTGGTTGCTCCGGCACAGGTGTTTGGCAAGATGCTGAGCGGAGTGGAGGGTGAGTTTGTTTCGGCGGCCGAGGCGATGCCGGAAGACAAGTACGACTTTGCGCCGACGCAGGGCGAGTTCAAAGGCGTGCGGTCGTTTGGCGACCAGGTGAAGCATGTGGCCGAGGCGAACTATCACATCTTTCGCGATGCGAGCAAGCCGATGGTGGACCACAGCGCCGAGTTTGCCAAGCTGAAGACGAAGGCGGAGATTTTGAAGGCGCTGAAGGAGTCGTTTGCGGTGGCGCATGGGTATGTGGACGGGATCACGGCGGAGAATGCGTTTGTGATGACCGGCAACGGGACGCGGGCGGGTATGGCCGCGATGGGGATTGAGCACTGCATGGATCACTACGGGCAGATGGTGGAGTATCTGCGGATGAACGGGATCGTTCCACCAGCGAGCCGCTAGGGCGAGAAGGCCAGGGCCGGCGCAAGCGGAGGGTTTGCGCCGGCCTTACGCTTTGGGGCGGCGGGTGTAGTTCTGATGTATCCAGTCGCGGTAGGCGGCGGTGCGGACGCTCTGAATCCAGGCGGGTGACTCGATGTACCAGCGGACGGTCTGGCGGAGGCCGTCTTCAAACCGGGTGGCGGGGTTCCAGCCGAGTTCGGCGGATATTTTTGTATTGTCGAGGGCGTAACGGCGGTCATGGCCGGGGCGGTCGTTGACGAAGGTGATGAGCTTGTTGCGCGGGCCGATGGCGGGCGAAGGGCTCAGTTCGTCGACGAGAGCGCAGACGAGGGTGACGACTTCAAGATTGGTGCGGGGTGTGTTGCCGCCGAGGTTATAGGTTTCTCCGGGGCGGCCATGGTTGAGGAGGTTGCCGAGGGCGGCACAGGTGTCACGAACATAGAGCCAGTCGCGGACGTGGAGGCCGTCGCCATAGACGGGGAGGGGCTTGCCTTCAAGGGCATTGAGGATGGTGAGGGGGATGAGTTTCTCAGGAAACTGGAAGGGTCCGTAGTTATTGGAGAAGTGGGTGGTGACGACGGGCAGGCCCCAGGTGTGATGGAAGGCGCGGGCAAAGTGGTCAGCAGCGGCTTTTGAGGCGGCGTAGGGGCTGTTGGGTGCGTAGGGCGAGCGCTCGGAGCTGGGCGGATCGGCTGGGGCGAGGGAGCCGTAGACCTCGTCGGTGGAGACGTGGAGGAAGCGAAATCGACTCTGGTCTGCCGGGCTGAGGGAGGACCAGTAGATTCTGGCCTGCTGGAGCAGATGGAAGGAGCCCTGGACGTTGGTTTGGAGAAAGGGTTCGGGGGCGGCGATGGAGCGGTCGACGTGGGATTCGGCGGCGAAGTGGACGATAGCGCGGGGCCGATGTTGGGCGAGGAGGGCGGCGACGAGCGAGGCGTTGCCGATGTCGCCTTGCACGAATTCATAGGCTGGATTGCCGCGAAGGGAAGCGAGGTTGGCGGGATTGGCGGCGTAGGTGAGCAGGTCAAGATTGACGACGGAGGAGGCGACTGTCTCATTCCAGTACAGGATGAAATTAGAGCCGATAAACCCAGCACCGCCCGTTACCAGGATTCCATCGCGCATGTGGCCTCACCTTGAGACGGCGGACGGAGATGACGAAGGGCCCGCCCGCACCTCAGCGGGACCAGTATATCGGGTTGAATGAGGGGGAGAGCGGCGTGGTTGAAATGGGCGGGCCTGGAGGGCGAAGCGAAGCGTGCTGGAGGGCCTGGGTGGCAGGATCGTGGGCGCGGATTGTTTATCGGATGAAAGAGATTGCTTGCAGTGTGGACTGGGGCAATGAGAGTTGGATAAGGTCTTTGGGCTAAGCCTCTTCGCGGCAGGAAGGCGCACTTTGGTAACGGCGGATTTTCTGGCGTAATGCAAGTGCTGAGTTGGGCACCGGCACGCGGGCTGATACACTGGACAGGTTAGGCATTCAGGACCGGCCAGGAAGCGAAACGCAGCAGGGAAGAACAGTGCACACCCCCGCTGCGATGCTTGACCGACGGAAGAGTCGCTTTCTGGGCGGGGGAAGACTATGTAGCGATGCCCCACCCAAGTGAGGACGGCGAAGCTTTGCATAAAGGCGAATTTCTTGAAGCCGGACCTGGCGGAGTGGTGCTGACCGGCGGGTTGGCCGACGCTCAATTTCGTGTGAATTGGTATGCGGTGTATACGACATCGCGGCACGAGAAGCGAGTGGCAGAGCACTTTAGCCATCGGGAGATTGACCACTACCTTCCTCTTTACCGGACGGAACGGAAGTGGAAAGACGGCTCGCGGGTGACGCTTCAGCTTCCGCTGTTTCCCGGGTATATTTTCGTACACATTCCGCGGATTGAGCGGATAAGGGTATTGAGCGTTCCAGGGGCGCTGGCGATTGTGGGCGGAACGGGGGGCGAGCCTGCTCCTTTGCCGGATGCGGCGATAGAAGGGTTGCGCCGCGGACTTGAGGTACGGCAGGCCGAGCCTCACCCCTTGCTGACAGTGGGGCAGCGGGCGCGCATCCGCTCGGGGGCGTTCGAGGGGATGGAAGGCGTAGTGGTCAAGAAGAAGAACAGCTTTCGCGTGGTGCTGACATTGGAACAGATCATGCAGAGCATTGCCGTGGAAGTGGCTGAAGCGGATCTTGAGCCTCTTCTGGATGCAGATCTTGTTTCGAGTCGAATATAAGTTCTGTAGCCGCGGGTTCCGCACAGGCCGCGGAAAAAGGACTGAATTCCGGTTAAGGCGCCGGAAAATCGCATCTCAGGGTATAAAGACCCGCCAGATTTGATGAGCTTGATGCCGGGGATCAATCCCCGGCCTACCGCACGAATGAGTATTTCCGCATCCAGTTCCAGCAAAAAGGGAATCAATTGACTGTAGACCCCAGCGTCCGAAAGGGCAACGCGGAGGAGCGCATTCTGAAAGCCGCTGCGGGCTTGTTTGCGAGCTTTGGCTACAACGGTGTGAGCACGCGGGACATTGCCACCGGGGCAGGCGTGAATGAAGTGACCATCTACCGGCATCATCCGCGCAAGCGGGATCTGTATATGGCGGTGCTGGAGGCGGAGCTGCAGCAGGTGCGGCTGCCGGGCGACCTGCTGGCCGAGCTGGCCCAGGCGGGGGACGCGCGGACGGTGATGACGCGGACGTTTCAACTGCTTGCGGCGACGTTGACAAACCGGCCGGATCTGCTGCGGCTGGTGCAGTACAGCGTACTGGAACTGGGCGAAGAGCTGGACCCGCTGATCCGCAAGAACCTGGGCGAACTTGTGGAGGTGGTTGCGCGCTATCTTGAGCCGTGGGCGGGGGGCGGGGCGCTGCGCATCGGCAATACCAAGTCAGTGGTGCTGGCGCTGATTGCCATTGTGGTGAACTACGACGCGCTGCACCGGCTGTTTTTTAACGGAGCGTCAGGGCCGGAGGCGGTGTTTAGCGCGTACACGGATTTCTGCAATATTCTGGTGGACAGAAGCGAAGATTTTTACGGTGCGAGGGTAGCGCCGGCAACGGGATCGTAGCGGCAACGGGCAAGCTGCCACGGGCTTGAAGCCGCAGGCGGCCATTTCTTTTGACAGGCAGACGTTTACCTTGCATATTCTGCACATCATATCGAGCCTCTCTCCGGCGGCCGGCGGCCCACCGGAGGCGGTGCGTCAACTGGTGAAGGCGTATCTGGACGTGGGAGCACGCATTGAGGTGGTATGCCTGGACGCACCCAGCGCTCCATTTCTGGCGGGGATACCGTGTCCGGTTCACGCGCTTGACCAGTGCTACCTGGGGCGGTATGCGTTGTCGCCGCGGCTGTGGGAGTGGCTGCACCAGAATGCAGGCCGCTTTGACGGCATTGTGATGAACGGGATCTGGACATTTCCGGGGATTGCAACGCGGTATGCGGCGCGCAAGGCCAAGAAGCCCTACGGCATCTTTGTGCATGGTGCGCTTGACCCGTGGTTCAACCGGGAGTACCCGCTGAAGCATCTGAAGAAGTTTATCTACTGGCCGATTCAGCATGCAGTTCTGCGCGACGCGCACGCGGTATTTTTTACGGCGGAGGCGGAGCGGGATCTGGCTCAGACCAGCTTCAAGCCGAGCAACTGGAACAGCGTGGTTGTTCCCTACGGGATCAACGATCCGGAGGCGGCCGGGTGGGATGGGGCGAAGCAGGTAGAGGCATTTTATGAGAGTGTTCCGCAGGTTCGGGGCCGACGCTACCTGCTTTTTCTTGCGCGCATTCACGAGAAGAAGGGCTGCGATCTGCTGATCAGGGCGTTTGCCAAGGTGGCCGCTTTGGAGCCGGAGGTGGACCTTGTGGTTGCGGGTCCGGACCAGGTTGGACTGCGGGCCAAGCTGCAACGGCAGGCAGAGAAGCTCGGGATGGGGGGCCGCGTGCACTGGCCGGGGCTACTGGGCGGCGACCGGAAGTGGGGGGCGATCCGGGCCTGCGAGGCATTTGTATTGCCGTCGCACCAGGAGAATTTTGGCATCGCGGTGGTGGAGGCGCTGGCCGTGGGGCGGCCGGTTCTGATCTCGAACCAGGTGAATATCTGGTCGGAGATCGATCAGGACAAAGTGGGGCTTGTGGAAGCAGATACAGACGAAGGCACAGAGCAGCTGCTGCGGCGCTGGTTTGCGCTGCCGGCGGCGGAGCGCGAAGCGATGGCGTCCAGGGCGCGTCCCAGCTTTATCCGGCGCTATGCAATGAACCGAGCGGCAGTGGCGATCAACCTGGTTTTTGAATCCGCCAGGGCCGGCCGGCCGGCCGACAGCCAGCGTTAGAGCGCCGATTGCGGAGCTAGCGGTTGTTTTGCGATGTTTCATCCAGACTTCATTGCCGCGGTCTGTTGACCGGGGTATTTCGGCTGATTAGCATGGACGAAGAGGACTTGCTGGAACCGGCCGAATGAAGAACCTCGACGATCGGAGAGCATCAACACTGCCCGCGAAAACGGGCTGACATCCAGAGGCGGCGGGCAGGTTTGAGGGATAAGCCTGCCGGGCGGGCGCTGCCGACCGAGGAGAGCTGCCCCGCAGAGGGCTGGAGTTCAGTTTTTTCTTAAGCTACTCATTTCATCGCACCAGCCCGATTCAAATCCAGCGTATTGGCTGAAGGCCACATCCGGCGCAACCGCATGCGAGCCGGGAGGGCACGGCGATACCCGTAAAGAACCGGTTGCAAGAATCACCAGGAGCATTCATGCCAATTGAACCGCAGCCAGTACCGCAGACCGGCCAGGCAGCTAACAACCAGATGACCATCATTCCGACGCAAGAGCATCTGTCGCTGATGGATGTCTGGCGGACCGTGGTCAAGCAGCGATTCGTCATTTTATCGGTGACCATTCTTTGTTTTGCCGGTTCGGCGATTTATTCATTCCGAGCCAAGCCGGTGTATGAGAGCGTGTCGAGGATTGAAATCAATCCGAACAATGAGCCCAAAGTCGGGCTGATGATCGAAGAAGCCTCGCGTGGCGCGATTGATACGGGAACGACCTTGATGCAGACGGAAATCCTGGTGCTTCAGAGCGACTCAGTGATTCTGGAGACGGCGCAGAGCCCGGATGTGGCTTACCGGCTGCGCGCCGCCAGCCGGAAGCCGGGCACGCCGGTGCCGCCTGTGCCGACGGGGGAGTTGATGCCCAAGGACCGGATTGCGATGATCAATTCGATCAAGAGGGGACTGACGGTGAAGGCGGTGAACGGCACGCAGATGGTGGACATCCGCTTCCGGAGCCAGGATCCGAAGCTGTCTACGGACGTGGTGAACCGGCTGGTGGAAACCTACATTGATGCGGATCTGCGGTCGAAGTTCAATCGCACCATGCACGTGTCGGCGTGGCTGCAGAAGCAGCTTGAGGATCTGAAGCAGCAGGCGGCGGATGCGCAGCAGCGGCTTGCCGACTACCAGCGCGAGCACAACATTGTGGGCACCGACGAGACATCGAATCTGACCATGCAGGCGTTGGCCCAGATCAGCGGGGACCTGGAGACGGCCGAGGCGGACCGGATCGTGAAAGAGGCGCGGATGCGCGATTTTGGCGCGCAGGATGCGGATCTTGTTTCACTGACGGGCGACAATCCGGCGGTGGCGCTGCAGCGGACGCAGTTGAAGGAGCTTCAGGAGCAGCGGGCGCAGTTGTCGTTGAAGTTCGGGGAACGGCATCCGCGGATGCAGGAGTTGGATGAGCAGATCGGGAAGGTGCAGACGCGGCTCAACAACGAAGTGGGACTTGCGCGGCGTCAGATTCGCACTGAATACGACAATTCTTTGCAGTTGGAAACGCAGCTGCGCAACCGCCTGGATGCACAGAAGGAACAAGCCTACCGGCTGAACGAAGATGTGGCGCAGTATGCGATTCTTCGCCACGAGGCGGAGTTGAATCGCGATTTGTATGACGCGCTGCAAATGCGGTTGAAAGAAGCCAGCGTTACGGCCGGGCTTTCGGCGACGGACATTACGGTGATCGACCGGGCACAGGTTCCGTACGTTCCGGTTGCGCCGAAGAAGACGGCGAGCATGCTGATGGGTCTGTTCGGCGGGTTGCTGGCCGGGATTCTGGTAGCGTTCATGATTGAGTCGATCGACGATCGCGTGCAGACGTCGGACGAAGTTGAGAATGCGTCGCTGCTGGCGTCGCTGGCGACGATTCCGCATATCGCGGACGCGCCGGGCAAGCGGAAGAGCGAAGAGGACGATGCGTTCACCGCGACGCCAACGCGGGCCCGTCAGTTGATCTCGCTGCACAGTCCCAAGTCGCTTGCCGGCGAGGCCTACCGCGGGTTGCGCAGTTCGCTGCTTCTGTCGTCGATTGACAGGCCGCCGCGCATTATCGTCATTACCAGCGCATTCCCGGGCGAGGGCAAGACGACGACCGCCGTGAACTGCGCCATCACGCTCTCTCAGCGCGGCGAGCGGGTTCTGCTGGTGGACGCCGATCTTCGCCGCGGCAGCCTTGACCGGGTATTTGGGATCGAAGACCGGAGTTTTGGTTTGTCGACGGTGCTGTCGCGGCCCAACGAGCACAACGATATTCAGTCTCCGGTACCGGAGTTGCCGAACCTGTTTGTGTTGCCGACCGGGCCGCGGCCGCCGAATCCGGCGGAGATGCTTTCCTCTCATCGTATGGAGGAGCAGTTGCGGCAATGGATGCACGATTACGACCGGGTAGTTCTGGACACGGCGCCTGTGCTTGCCGTTTCCGACACCCAGGCGATGGCATCGCTGGCCGACACGGTGGTGCTTGTGGTTCGCGCCGGTGTGACGCGCAAACGGGCGCTGATCCGCGCGCGCGACCTGTTGTGGCGCATCAATGCGCCGGTGGCCGGTGTGGTCGTGAACGATGTGGATATGCGACTGGAGAACTTCTACACCTATCGCTATGGTATGTACGGCTACCACTACGGATATGGATACCCATATGCCCAGCCCTATTCAACCAAGACGGATGAACCCGGGGACGAGGAAAAGGGAGAGTAATATGGCGAAGACATTTTTGCTTGTGGCCGCAATCGGGACATGCATTTTGGCACGAGCGGCGGCCGGAGTTGCGCAGGAAGGCGGGACTCCGGCGGCCTTTGTGCCTGCGCCGCTCAGAATCGGGTCAGGCGATCTGATTGAATTGACCGTTTACGACAACCCTGACCTGACCGGGCACTTTCGCGTGGACGAAAAGGGAGATGTGACGATACCGCTGCTGGGTGCGGTGCATCTGGAGGGCGAGACGGCCGCCGAGGCAGGCACGACGATCGAGCAGCAGTTTGTGGCAGCCCAGATTCTGAAGGCTCCAACGGCGCACGCCACAGTGTTCATCTCAGAGTATGCGACCCAGGGAATCCTGGTGAATGGAGAGGCAAAGAGCCCGGGTCTTTATCCGGCTCTGGGCGTGCGGACGTTGAACGATGTGATCACCGCAGCCGGCGGAGTGTTGCCGACTGCCAGTTCGAAGGTGATTATCACGCGCAAGAGCGATCCAGCGAATCCGATCACAGTTGATTACAACCCCGAGGCTCTGACTCCGGTGGTGCCGCACATTCAGATGTTTCCGGGAGACACGATTACGGTGCCGATGGCCGGATCGGTCTATGTGCTTGGTGGCGTGGAAAAGCCGGGGATCTATGTTCTTGAGGGGCGCCACGTGCTGACGGCGGAGAAGGCGATGGCCCTGGCAGGGGGCAGCACACACGGCGCCACGATCAACAAGGCCCACGTTGTGCGGACGCTGGACAATGGCAAGAAGGAAGATATTCTCTTCAACGTGAGCGAGATCTATAAGGGGAAAGCCCCCGACATCGCCCTGAAGGACGGAGACATTCTCTATATCCCGATCAGCAATGCCAAGCTTGCGCTGGAACAGGGCATCACGTCGGCGATTGGTTTGGGTACTGCCATTGCGACCTACAGGCTGGCTTACCACTAGCTTTTTGGGGGGCGCGCCGGCTGTGCCAGAGCCGGGGCCTGATTCATGCGCGGTACGGGTGGATTCCGCCGCGGGCTGCGGGGAAGGCTGAGCCGGAGAAGGGCGCGCTCGAATTTCATATCTTCATCAGGCTGTGGCCGGCATTGGGGCGGTCGCAGCTCATCATTTCCGCGATTCAACTATGGCCGCCACGAGTCGATCTCTGATCCAGGTTGTTGCCCAACTGCTGCCCATGCAGTGCGGAGTGAGCGACTATGCCATATCGTTGGCGCAGGAGCTTCAATCGGAATTCGATATTGGCACAGTATTTGCTATCGTGAACTCGACAGGAACGAGCGATGTGCGGTTTCCGCGAGCCTACTGCGCGCAAACGCAGCTTCTTGAGACCTGCATTTCGCTCAGCCAGGGGCAGCCGGGAGCACTGCTTGTCCACTTGAGTGGATACGGGTTTTCAAGGGATGGGGCGCCGGCAGTACTTGCCGAGTCGCTCGCCAAAGTGAGACAGAGCGGCCAGTTTCAAATAGGAGTTTACTTTCATGAGTTGTATGCAGGGGGCCGGTTCCCGTGGCGATCGGCATTCTGGCACGTGCCCCGGCAAAAGAGAGCGGTTCGCGGGATTGCGAGAGACTGCGACCTGTTGGTGACCAGCACACAAGGTTACGCAGGCTGGCTTGAGCGGGAGACGAAGCCGCATCTAGGATCGTCTATAAAGACTTTTCCTGTTTTCTCCAACGTCGGCGAGGCGCAGGAACTTGTCCCAGTGGATAAGCGCAGACCGACGATCGTGGTCTTTGGCAAGGCGGACACCAGGAAACGGGCCTTTGAGCAACTTTCATCTCACGCGAGAATGGTGAAGGAACTTGGCGTTGAGCAGATTCTGGATATAGGTCCGGAGTGCGATGTTCCACCGGAGATTGCAGGAATTCCGACCAGAAAAATGGGAGTATTGCCGGTCGAGCATCTTGGCAATCTTCTTTCGAACTCGAAGTTCGGCTTTGTCCACCATGCGCCAGAAGGCTTGGCCAAGTCTAGCGTGTTTGCAGGTTTTTGTGCCCACGGAACGGTCCCCGTGATTGCGCGCCCCTTTGCCGGGGAGTTCGACGGTTTAAAAGACGGAGTTCACCTGATCAGCCCCAACACGGCACATCCGGCGGAGGCTGCCGAATTGGACCGCTATTCCAATGCGGTCTGGCGCTGGTATTCCGGGCACAGCCTTCGCGCCCATGCAAGAATGTTCGCGCAGTGGCTGCATCAGGCATCCATCGAAGGCTGAATGCAGAAGACGACGGCCGGCAAAGTGGTGAAGGTTTCCGTTGTGGGCGCATCTGACTGAGGTTCGGAGGCAGGAAATGGCGACACTGCGAACGGACGGCCAGAACATCGAGAGACCCACTATCCTGATGTCGCACCCGACGGGCAATCAAAACGTTCGCAATGCGCTGAAGGGTCTGGCAGAGCACGAGATGCTTGCCGAGTTCTGGACGTCGATAGCCTGGAACCCGGAGTCGGCATGGAATCGTTGTTTGCCGTCGCCGGTGCGGCGCCAGTTGATGAGGCGGGTGTATGAGGAAGCGCCGCGGGAACGGGTTCATTGTGTTCCGTGGCGCGAGATGGTGCGGCTGGGCGTCAGGGGCACGCCAGTGGAGGGGCTGCTCTGTTCAGACGAGCGGGCCTTCTCAGTGATCGGGATGTACCGGCACTTTGATGGCCGAGTGGCGAGGCGGCTGCGGGAGATCGCGGTGGATGCCGTATACGCCTATGAGGGCGGCGCGCTGGAGACCTTTCGCGAGGCAAGGCGGCAGGGGATTGCCACTCTCTATGACCTGCCGAGCGGGCATTGGCACTGGGAACGGGAATTGATGCGCGAAGAGGAGACGCGCAGCCCGGAGATGGCTTCGGTGATTCCGAAGCTGGTAGATTCTGAAGCCCACCTGCGCGAAAAGGACGAAGAGCTTCGCACGGCAGATCTGGTGATTGTTGCGAGCCAGCACGTGCGCAAAACGCTGGCGGGCGTGGTTGCGGATGACAAGATTGTGGTTGTGCCTTATGGAGCGCCGGCAGCGCGCAGCCGGCCGGTGAGCGGGGACAAATCCCGCCGCGCGCTTCAGGTATTGTTTGCCGGGGTCCTGCATCAGCGCAAGGGAATCGGCTATCTGCTCAAGGCCGTGGAAATGCTGGGAGCGGATGTGGAACTGACACTGATCGGTCATCGCCTGGCGCCGAATGCGATAGTTGACGAGGCGTGCGGGCGCTGGCGGTGGTTCGAGTCACTGCCGCACCAACAGGTATTGGACCAGATGATGCAGTCAGACGTTCTGGTGCTTCCGTCGCTGAGCGAGGGTTTCGGCCTGGTAGTGACCGAGGCGCTGGCATGCGGAGTGCCGGTGGTCGTGACGCCGAATGTGGGCGCGAGCGATCTGGTTCACGACGGTCGCGAGGGCTTTGTGGTTCCGACCTGTTCGGCTGAGGCTATTGCAAGCCGGCTGGACGCGCTTGGCCGGGACCGGGAGTTGCTGGCACGAATGTCTCACAATGCCCAACTGGCTGCCATCGGCCAGCCCTGGGGAAACTACCGCGAGGCGCTGGTGAAAGCGTTGGGAGTTGCACTATGGCACTGATGAGATATTGGCGGCCACCGAGCGGGGGACCGAAGATGCCCCTGCTGAAGAAGCTCATCTGGGCGTACTTTCTGCTGTTGATTTTTGAAGGCGCGTTGCGAAAATGGATTCTTCCGCCGCTTTCGGCGCCGCTGCTGGTGGTTCGCGCGCCTGTAGCGCTGGCGATTATCTGGGAGTCCTATCGAACGCACAAATGGCCAAAGCAATGGACGCCGGTGGTCGGGGTCCTTGGCCTTGTGATACTGCCACTTGCCGTGGGCCAGGTTGTGATGGCGGGCAACCCGTGGTTCGCAGCCGTGTTCGGGCTGATCGCCTACCTGCTGCCATTCCCTGTCGCGTTCATTATCGGAGGGGTTCTTGACGCCGAGGACCTGCATAAATTTGGGATATGCACACTTTGGCTTCTCTTCCCGATCACCGCTCTGGAGGTGGCGCAGTACTACGCGCCGGCCGGCTCGGTGCTGAATGCAGCATCCTACGAAGGCCTTACCCACCTGGTGTCGGCAGGCGGACACGTCAGGGCTTCAGGAACGTTTAGCGATGTGAGCGGCCCCACGTACTTTCTCCCCATGGCGGCCGCGTTCATTTTCTATGGTCTTGCCAATCCGCGATTCGCGAAGAGGTGGCTGCTCTGGGCAGCATCTGCCGCGCTGGTGATTGCGATCCCGGTCACCGGTTCCCGCTCGCTGCTGGTGCTGATGGGGTTGATTGTGGCCTCAGTGGCAGTGGCTGCCTTTGCGGGGCAGGACCAGATGGTGGCTTCGATCAAGGTGATTTTTGTCTTCTCGCTGGTTGCGGCCGTGGCTTCGCAGTTGCCTGTCTTCTCTGCGGCAGCCAGCACGATGCAGGAGCGCTTTACCAGCGCCGAGGAGAATGAAGGAGGAACGGGCGGAACGGTGAACAAGCGCATTCTTGCTCCGATCACCGATACGTTTGACGACCGCAATGGATCGTCTGTTCCCTGGTACGGCATAGGCCTTGGGCTGGGCAGTAATGCGGTTGCGATGCTGGCGACCGGCAGTGTGGGATTTCTAGCCGGTGAAGATGAGATTACGCGGGTTATCAACGAATTTGGGCCACCCTTTGGATTTCCGTTCATGTTTTTCCGACTCGTCCTCGCGGTAATGATCGCAGGCAATGCATTGTTCAGAGTGCGCTCCCTGGAACCGCTGGCATGGTTTCTGGCTCCAGTGATGTTCAGCTTATTGTTTAGCTCAATCATGGAGCAGCAGACGATAAACGGGTTCATTGTTATCCTTGTCGGCTTCTCACTGGCCGCGCTGCGCCGGGCGCCGGCACCGGCCCCGGTGGCGACAGATCCTGTAAGCAGGCTGTGGATGCGCCGCAGGACCATCCCGGTGCGCAGCAATGGATCGCTTGGCTGAAGCGGCTCGTCACTGCCTACGCGACAGATGGGCATACTCGGGGAAGTGGTTATTTGCTTTCTTTTCTTGAGGCATGGACGCCCTCCCGCCATGTCCCGCTCCTCGAGCTTACCCCTGCCGAGGCCCCGTATTCAGCGGAGGAAATCACTCTCGATCAAGGCGTCCATCTCAATGCCCGCGGGCATTTGGAGGTGGCGCGAGGGATTGAGAAGCTTTGGCCGACCTTGATCGGCCAGGAATAGAAGTTTGAGCGCCTCGTAAGGAGATTTCAATTGAAGAGTCTGCTTGTAACTGGATCATCCGGTTTGATAGGTTCGGAAGTCTGTTTGTATTTTGCCGAGCGGGGATGGGCAATCCACGGCGTCGACAATAACCAGCGGGCTATCTTCTTCGGGCCGAAGGGGGATACTCGCTGGAACCAGCGCCGGCTGGCGGAGTTGATCAAGGGCTTCCATCATCATGAACACGATATCCGCGACCGGCAAGCGATGGTGGATCTGCTGGCGCAGGTAAAGCCGGATGCGATTGTGCATACAGCGGCCCAGCCCAGCCACGATCTGGCCGCCTCGATTCCATTCGCGGACTTTGATACGAATGCGGTGGGCACGCTGAATCTGCTGGAGGCGGCGCGCCAGGCTGCTCCGGAGTCGCCGTTTGTGGCGATGTCAACCAACAAGGTTTACGGCGATGCGCCGAACGAGTTGGAACTGGTGGAGTTGGAGACGCGCTGGGAGTATGCGGACAAGGCCTATTTCACCGGCATTCCCGAGAGCTTCCGCATCGACCAGTCAAAGCACTCGATCTTTGGAGCGTCGAAGGTTGCGGCCGACGTGATGGTGCAGGAGTATGGGCGCTATTTCGGCATGCCGACCTGCGCGCTGCGCGGAGGGTGCCTGACGGGGCCGAGCCACTCGGGCGTGGAGTTGCACGGATTTCTCAGCTACCTGATCAAGTGCAATGTGACTGAGACGCAGTACAACGTCTTTGGCTACAAGGGCAAGCAGGTCCGCGATAACATCCACTCGCTCGACGTGGCGCGCTTCATCGCGGCCTTTATCGATGCGCCGCGCGCGGGAGAGGTGTACAACCTGGGTGGAGGCCGCGGCAACAGTTGCTCGATCTTTGAAGCGTTCGCCAGGATTGAATCGCTCTCAGGCAAGAAGATGGCGTATGAGTATGTGGATCAGAATCGCTCAGGGGACCACATTTGCTATATCAGCGACCTGCGCAAGATGAAGGCCCATTATCCGGACTGGGATATCACCAAGTCGCTGGACGATATCTTCGGTGAGATCTACGCATCCTGGAAGTCGCGGGCTGACGATCCGCGGTAAGCGCGGCATCCGGTTGAAGAAAACTCAACGCGGGCAGCGCATTGTAACGGTTTGGCTCCTGGTGGAGATTCGATGGCTCGCATTAAGGTTGCACTCTTTACTCCATTCAATCCGAGTACGGGTGGCGGAGGGGTAATCTTCCGCAGTCTTGTTCCCTATTTGCAGGGCGCGGAGGTGCGGTGGTTCTATCTTGCCAACTCCACGAGCGACTTTGAAGGCACGTCGCGCCTGGGCCCGTTGATTCTGGGAGGCCCGTTCGTGGCAGACGGGTTGGCGAGCGTGCGGCTCTTCGTTCTGCGTCGCGATGCCTGCATAGACGAGCACGTGAAGGCGATTCTCGACTGGGCTCCTGACGTGGCGTGGGTGAACGCCATGAATGAAGGCCTTTTGGTCGGCACGAGGCTGCGCGATCGCGGGATCAAGCGGCTTCACGTATCGGTGCATGACGATCCAGCCGGCCTGGCGCACAAGTCCAGGCGTTACCGCTTGTTCGCGCCCTTCATTGACCGCCGCACGCGCGAACTGCTCGAGCAGGCGGATAGCGTCGACGTGGTCTGCGATGCAATGCGCACTTACTACAGCGACCGGTTTGGAATCGACTCAGGGGTGGTTTTCCGCTATATCGATGAGCTGGAGGCGCCGCCGATGAAGGATGAGGACGATTATCGAGTCACCATCGGTCATGTGGGGAGTGCTTACAGCGCGCCGGAGGTATTCGGTTTTCTGAACGCGCTTCGAAGCATAAGTCAGTCGGACGGTACCCGCTTCAGTCTGGTCAACTTTGGCAAGTCTCCGGCAATGACCGCCGCGGAGCAGGAGTTCCCCGAGATGGTGGAGAATGCGGGCGATGTGGCCGAGCCGGAAGTGGTGAGGCGGCTGCAGAGGTGCAGGTTTCTCTACTCGATGTATTCGTTCAGCGCGAGTCACCGGGTGTTTCGCGAGACCAGTCAGCCGACCAAGATGAGCACCTACCTGATGGCGGCAAAGCCGATTCTCGCGCATTGTCCTGAGGGGAGCAGCACGCAGGACATGCTGAGGAGATTCAGTCTGGGAGTTTGTGTTCCCTCAATGGACCCCGCGGAGATTGTGAGGGGCATTCGCAGTGTGCTCAGCTTCCCGTTGCAGCGCGCCGAGGTGCTAAGGGCGGCGACCTACTATTGTGGAAGGCGCAATCTTGACTGTTTGCGCTCAAGCCTGGGCCTGGCGCCTCTGTGAACGCGGTGCTGACGTCAGTTGACGGAGACGACGGCAGCGTCGCGGCGAGAGTGAAGGAAACAATTGAGAATCCGCCCGGCGGACGGGCACGGCATGCAATTGAACCACGGCGCAGCAGGAAATGAACGACGACCTTGGGAGGGTAAGTTTCTGCGATGTTGAAAAATCGGCTGTCTGATATTCCGGCACGAGCAATCAATAAGCTTCGGAGGCAATTCTTTCCAGTGGATTCGTCTCTGTTCGATTCATTTCTGAAAGAGGTGGCCGGCGTAATTCATATTGGCGCAAACACCGGGCAAGAGCGGGAGCAATATGCCTCACTGGGATTGAATGTAGTGTGGGTGGAGCCGATTCCGGCCGTGTTTGAGACGCTGAGCGGAAACATCTCTGGATTGGCGAACCAGCGCGCCTATCGTTATCTTTTGGCCGCCGAAGAGGGCGCTGAGTATACGTTCCACGTGGCCGACAACGGGGGAGCTTCGTCGTCGATCTTCGACTTTGCCAAGCACCGCAAGCTTCATCCCGATATTCATTTTGTACAGGACATTCGAATTCGTGCGACAACGCTTCCTCGACTGATTGAGATGGAGCACATTGACCTGAACAATTATGGCGCGCTTGTTCTCGATACGCAGGGATCGGAGTTGCTGGTACTGAAGGGCGCGATTCCAGTGCTTGACCGGTTCAAGTTTGTAAAGACCGAGGTTGCCGATTTCGAGGCGTACGCGGGATGCTGCCAGTTAGAGGAACTGACGGATTTCATGGCAAAACAAGGGTTTGCAGTGGCTCACAAAGCGCCCTTTATTTCGCGGAATGGAGTTGGCACATATTTCGATTTGGGATTCACCCGCATTTGATGAAGACAGGTCTTTTGACTATCCTGTCGCCTTTATCGCACAGGAAGCTCAGTAAGGTGCCGAAGAGCGATCCTACAGTGGCGTAATCGTAGCAATCACGATTGGACAGAGGAGGTCCAGTTGACAGCTATCACGAAGATGCGGTCGGGAGCATTGGCGCTTGGCATCCACGCGACTCAACGAACTGCGCCACGCGATGTGCTTGAACTCATCAAGAAACTGCGCCCCCAGGATTGTGGGGTGGACTTGATCCGGGTTGGAGGAAAGGGGGACGGCGGATACTTGATCCCCGATGACCTAGGTGGGATTGAATATTGCTTTTCGCCCGGAGTGAGCACGGTATCGGACTTCGAGGATCAATTGGCCGAGCGCCATATTAAGTCGTTTCTTGCAGATTACTCGGTCGACATGCCGCCAATCATGAGGCCCGAATTCACTTTCGACAAGAAGTTCCTCGGCTCTTCAAATCGCGAACACTTTATGACGCTCGATACCTGGAAGAGGAGATATCTCAAGGACTACAGCGGCGACCTGATTTTGCAAATGGACATCGAAGGCTGCGAGTACGAGGTAATTCTGGCTACACCCGATTGCCTGCTTGATCAATTCAGAATCATTGCGCTGGAACTCCACGATCTGGACAGAATGTTCGATCCATTTTCATTTAGGATTCTCTCCGCCTTCTTTGAAAAGCTGCTGGCATTCTTCCATGTTGCTCATATTCACTGCAATAACGGCTGCGCCCATGTTGTAGGGGTGGGCGGCGTAGAGGTTCCCAAGATGTTGGAGATCACCTTTTATAACAAGAGAAGGGTTAAGTCAGCGAAACCGCAACTTGTTTCTCCCCACAAACTGGATGCGGATAACTTTCCCGATCTGCCACCGATGGCATTGCCCCAATGCTGGCTTAGTTAGCGAGATGAGTGGGCCATAAATTGGCTGGGCTGGGTATCGAACAAGAAGGTTCCGGGATGAAAGTTCTTATTCTGAGCATTAACTATTGGCCAGAGGTGACCGGCATCGGCGCATTTACCATCTCTCGCGCGGAGCATCTTGCCGCAGCGGGGCACGATGTCGAGGTATGCACCACGTTTCCGTACTATCCGGAGTGGAAGGTTCCTGCCGAGTATGCGGGCAAGTTTGCGGCCAGCGAGGAGCGCAAAGGCGTGCGCATCTTGCGCAGTTATGCTTACATCCCGAGGCGCGTAACGTCGTTGAAGAGGGTTCTGCACGAGGCGAGCTTTGTTGCAACGAGCCTGCTGCGCGCACTTGGCCGCAGGCGGCCGGACGTGCTGCTGGTGGTTTCTCCTCCGCTGGGGCTGGCGGCAAGCGCCATATTGCTAAGCTGGCTTTGGCAGATTCCTTATGTCTTCGATGTGGAAGATCTGCAACCCGATTCGGCCGCAGACCTGGGGATGCTTCCGCCGCGAGTGCTCAAGCTGATGTACCGGGTTGAGGCCGCGGCGTACCGCTGCGCCGCGCTGGTCAGCACCATCACGAACGGGATGAAGAGCAGGATCCTGGCGAAGGGCGTTCCGCCGGAGAAGGTTACCTTGTTTGAGGCGCGTCTTGACGAGTCTCTGCTTGACCTGGCGCCGGCCGAGGGCGCAGCCTTTCGTGAGCGGTATGGGCTGGGCGACAGGTTTCTGGTTACGCACAGCGGCAACATGGGCGTAAAGCAGGGGCTGGATGTGATTGTGGATGCGGCGGCCAGGAACCGGGCAGATGGTTCGACGCTGTTTCTTCTGGTAGGCGGTGGCGCGGTACGCGATCGGATTCAGAACAGGGTGGCGGAACTGGGCCTTGAGAATGTGCGGTTCTTGCCGCTGCTGGACGAAGGGGATTTTCGCGGGCTGCTGGCGGCCAGCGACATCTGCCTGGTGACGCAACAGAAGTCGGTCTCCGATATTGTTTTTCCGTCGAAGATTGTGACGTACCTTGCAGCAGGCCGTCCTGTGATTGCGTCAGTCAGTCCGGGCGGCGAAGTGGCGCTGGCAATACAAGAGTCGGGGGCTGGCAGTCTGGTGGCACCGGAAGATCCAGAGGCCCTTCTATCGGCAATTCAAAGCCTGCGCGCCGCAGACCTGGGCCAATGCGGGGAGGATGCGCGAAAGTATGCGGACCAGCGGTGGTCAGCGGCGCGAGTCCTGGGCCATTTTGAGCAAAGCCTGATGAAGGTTGCCGCCGCGGGGAGAAAGACCTTGGCCTGGAGAGGAACAATATGATGAACAGAGCCACGAGCGTGCGCGCAGCTTTTGTTTTGTTGATCGGCCTGGGTTGCCCTCTCGGGGTTTGGGCTCAGCAGGCCGGTGCCTCCGGCGACCCGGCGATGCCGAGCCAACTGAGCGCCCTGCTGGCTCGCGCCAACGCCAATGCCGGAGCATCCACGGGACAGAAGAGTTCGACCGTGGCCCCTAGGGCGCAAAGGATGGCACCGGCCGCGGGCAGCGCTTCCATGTGGGGCACCGGGAAATCAACCTTCGGGTCTGCCAACCAGCCACTAGGAATCTGGCGCGATGGGGCAGCGCCGCCAGCGGCGCCCGTAACCGCGTCTGCCACGATTCCTGGCGTAACGCCGTCAAGCGGTCTTTCCATGCCGGGCAGCACGTCCTCACTGCCAAGCAGCACTGCCTCGCAACGAAGCAGCATGGCTGCTTCGGACCTTTCCACGCGCAAAAATACCGGCCTCACGCAACCAGCCGGATTCAAGCCTGTGTCCAGTCCCAGCTCTACGGCTGGCCGCACTCCAACCTTGGGAGCCAGGCAGGGGACCAGTCGCGGCGGCTCTTCAATGACAACGCTGGGTTCTGTTCGTTCTGGAGGGAGGCAGCTTGGAAGCACACTGCCTGGGCGAGGCGGGCTCACTAATGTCTCCGGTTCAAAAAGCGCGGGACCTGATTTTCGCGCGCATCCAATGTCCGGCATAGCCGAGCTTGGTGGCACAAAGAAATCTGCACGAGCCGGCGCCAGGCGGACAGGCCAGCGAGAACGCAACCTGCCGAGTGGATTGACCATGCCGCGAGAGATGCAGCCACCATCAGCAGTTGTAAGCGGAGCCCGCAGGCTGCCTACTGTCCAAGAGATTCAGCCATGAAAGCGGATTCTTCAATATGAGTTGATAACCCGCACTTCACTTTTCGACTCAAAGCCTGGAATTCAGGAGAGCCACGTTCGCCATGCATGATGCGGATGCATGGACGCTGGCGATCATTGGGATGCAGGAAGCCAAGGGCGGAGGGGCAAGGCAAGCCTTCGCACCCACCTCGCAATCAACCAGCGGAGCGATCGAATCGCGGGAAGCCGGGACGGTGAGACCTTTCTGCAACCGGTCCCTGTTGGTGCCACCAACGCTGGACTGGTATCCTAAGTTCTCCAAGTAACTGGATCTGTGAATATAAGGATCAACGCGCAAACTCAAGGAATCGGAGTGTAAACAGGCAAGATGGCTTTTCCGCACAACCCAAAAGAGTTTATCTCCCGGCTCCGCAACCGGGTGCTGCTGGAGTCAGCTCGCGGATACCTGTCTGTCCGGAAGCGGCTTGGCAGCTGCCCGTTCATAGCAAATCGTGGCTCCATCCGGCTTCCGTTTTACGGAGACGGAGACCTTCAGGAACTCCACTATTTTGTTTATGGAAAAGACTATTGGGATAAAGAATTCCATGTTCTGATGCCCTATGTTGCGCAAGGTAGCGTTGCAATTGATGTCGGCGCAAACCAGGGATTCATGTCCGGAATTCTTAGCAAACTCTCAGGTTCCGACGGAAGAGTCTATAGTTTTGAGCCTTCACCAACGACCTATGCGCGGTTTTTGGAAGTTATGGACGCAAATCACTACACAAATGTTTCCCATTTCAATATGGCGTGCGGGAGCAGTGAGGGTGTGATGACTCTTTATTGCCCAGCGATCTCATCTGGACTTGCCACGCTGCGCCCCGATGCCATGTTAGAACGGGACCAGCATGCAGCGAGCGCAGTCGATGTGCGCATCGTCAAGCTGGATGATTTTATGGGGCCGAAGCTGGACCGCCTGGACTTTCTCAAGATTGACGTTGAGGGATTTGAGGACGAGGTGTTAGCGGGCGCCACAGGGCTGCTGCGGAGGTTTAAGCCTGTAATCTATATCGAATTGTGCAAACAATATTTCAATTCGTCGCGGAAGGCTATTGAAATATTGCACGACCTCGGGTACACCATTGAGCATGAATCGGAGTTTGCCAAGGCAATGAATGGCACGGATTTTATTGCTTTGCCAGCCGGCTATCAAGGTCCGTCAATTGATCACTGCGTGGCAGGCACACCGCCTCGCGCATGAGTACGGGCGAGCCGTCGGCCCCCAGTTCTTTGCTTGCTCCTTCGCGAAGAACGCGACTGGTTGCAAGATCAGCTGGGGCGGCTTGCGGCAAGCAGGAACGGTGTTCAATGCGTCTAAGATGAGCGCATTGAGCGAGAAGCATTCAGGCTATCAACTCAGCCGATGGTTCAGCGGCGCCAGATCTATGCTCAGGAGAGCTAATGACATATGAGCTGTGATCCATCGCGTCGAGACATGGGATCCGGTTGCCCTCCTCACGCATGTCGCTGCGTCGGAAGGAACCTTGGTTCCTCAATCTGCCTGGAATAGGAATCTGCCAGATGAATCTTCCCAGTGTTGCCATTATTATTCCTACGCGGAACAGAACCGCGCTTCTCAAGCGATGCCTGAGCAAACTCGTGCCCTATGTTGCCAGCCACCCGGAGTGCTCGATCACTGTGAGCGACGACGGAGATGCGGCGGTGACCAGGGAGGCCTTGGCTGAGGAGATGGGCATCGTGCAGGTGAAACAGGGTCCGTGCAGGGGACCGGCCGCCAACCGGAATTGGGGTGCCGCCCATTCGACCGGTGAATTGCTCGTTTTTCTTGATGACGACTGTATCCCGGAAGAGAACCTGATTTCGACCTATCAGGAAGCAGCTCTCAAGGAACCTGGCATCGGGGTATTTGAGGGGCGAATCAGCAGCACGGGAAAAGCATCAGGTTTTGCGGATACCATCGTGGAAAACGAAACCGGCGGCTATCTATGGCCGTGCAACTTCGCAGTCCGTCGAAGCCTGTTTGAGAAGGTCGGCGGATTCGATGAGCGATATCCCTTCGCAGCGGCCGAAGATGCCGAATTTCACCTGCGCGTGAAGAGAGAAACCTCTATTCCCTTTCTGTCGGCGGCACGCGTATGGCATGATCCCGAACGGCGAATCGGATGGAGAGTTGTCAAGCACAAGGCACTTTCCGACTTGCTGTACTTGCATATAAGTGGGGTTCAGGTGACGCGCAGGAGGTCGTTCGACTACGCTCGCATGGCTGCCCAGTATATGTTTCGAGGGGGATGGAGACAGATTCGCGCAGGAGCAACGAAGGATCCGATGCAACTAATCTTGCAATGCACGGCCTTCCTTGAGCTTTCATTGATCGCCTTTGCCTGGAGATTCCATCGAGCTCTGGCAAGGGTGTTTTACCCGCCGTGCTGCCCTGGTTGCGAGTCGATTCACGCTCTCCTTGCAACCCCTGCCTCCCCCCTCATCCCTCATGAGGGCGATGAGGGATCCGCACCCAATGGTGAACTGCAAGCCAGGTAGCCGCGTCTCCGCCAGTAAGCGCGGAAAGAATTACGCAAAGATGCTCGAGATCAAGCTATGAGCCAGCTCAAATATCAGCGAATGGATGAGTTTCGCGTGCCTGCCGGCTTTCGCGGACGCTCCAGTGTATATGTGCAATTGTGGTGGCTTGTGCAATCCACTCTCTTTGCACTCTCGCCGCAGGTGATGTACGGCTGGCGCCGATGGCTGCTGAGGCTGTTTGGCGCCAAGATCGGTAAAGGCGTCATTCTTCGCAAGTCAGTCAGAACGCCCTACCCTTGGAAATTGAAGATCGGCGACCATTGTCATATCGGAGAGGAAGTGCAGCTCTACACATATGGCGAGATTGAGATTGGTGATTGCGCGGTGATATCGCAGCGATCGTATCTTTGCACAGGAACGCATGATCATACCAGCCCGGCCTTCGACTTGCTGGCCAAGAAGATCGTAATTGAATCAGAGGTATGGGTGGCGACGGACGTGTTTGTTGCGCCAGGCGTGACGATCGGCCACGGAGCAGTGGTTGGCGCCCGGAGTTCGGTGTTTCACGATGTTCCGCCGGGGATGATCGCGGTTGGAACTCCAGCCAAGGTGACGGGCGAGCGCAAGATAAAGACAGGGCCAATTTAGGCCTGGGCCGCAGTTGCGTGAAAGTCTCTCGCGGCCCCCTTCGGCCTCGGAGTGCGGCGGTAAGTGCAACTCCGCTTTATGCATGCAGGGCGCTGGACGATCCGATCCATTTTGCAACGGCAACCAATGGGAGTCTATGAACGTTCGCACGCTATCACGAGTTGGAAAGAGGCTCTCTGCATTTATTGGAGGCCAAAGCTCCGTGCAGTTGTTCAATGCAGCCACGGGGCTTGTATTGCTGCGTTTGCTGTCGAAATCAGACTATGCCATCTACGCGATAGCAATTGGCGTTCAGGGAATGATCGCAATCCTGACGGATTTGGGTTTCGGTGGGGCGATCCTTGGGTTGGTGGGAACCAGGTACGAAGACAAGCAGTTGCTTGGAAGTTATATCAAGGCAGCGAGCTACCTGCGGCGCATGCTGCTGCTGTTCGTCACGTGCATCTGTGTCATCGGAGTTGTGACATTGCGGCACACACGGTTTGTGTCGCACAGCGGCAAAGAAGAGACCGTTCTAGCGATTGCGGTGCTGGTGACAGTGCAATTCCAGGCATGGGCCTCGTATTATGAAGCGCCTCTGCTGCTGAACAACCGGCTGGTCTCGTACTATACCCCTCAAATCGCCGCCGCGATGCTTCGCATGGCGGCCGTGTTTTCTTTGTACTACACCCACGTCATCTCAGCGTCAACAGTCGTGATCGCCAATACACTGAGCATTGTGGTGATGGGCCTGTCGTTCCGAATCCTGGCCCGGCCGTGGATCGAGGTGCCTCGCGTGCTATCGCGGGAGCACGTACAGCAGATGATCCGCTATCTGCTGCCGATCGTTCCGGGGTCAATCTATCAGGCGCTGCAAGGGCAGATTTCACTGTTCCTGATTACGGTTTTCGGGTACGTTGGCCAGATCGCCGAGGTCGCTGCCGCGGGCAGAATTGGACAAGTGTTTCTGTTGTTGAATTCGTCGAATGCAGTCCTGGTCGCGCCGGCTCTTGCCAAGACTCCTCGCTCTCTCTTTCCGCGGCGGTTTGGCTTTGTGATGACCGTGGTCGGATTTGTCGCGCTGCTTATGGCAATCTCAGTGAAGCTGTTTCCCGGCCCCTACCTGTTCCTGCTGGGCCAAAAATACAGCGACCTGACACCCCAGGTGCAGTTGGTGGTGTATGCCGCGGCAGTCAGCTACATGACGGGAGCCATGTGGTCAGTCGTTGTTGCGCGCAGATGGGTATTCTGGTGGACCGGGACGCTGCACGTGGTGGTGCTTACACTGACTCAGATTGCCTGCGTTGTTTTTCTTTCGCTCAACACCTCAGAAGGCGTGCTGAAGATGAATCTATGCACGAGCTTTGCGGTGTTTGCGGTGCAGGTGTTTTACATGGCCCGGGGTTATGCAAAGCATAACCGGGACGAGGCTGAGCAGGCGGCAGCCTGCCGATGACCGGAAGCCCGCGCCGGCCGGCTGAAGCGAGGGTGGGGAGCCGGCACGCTTTGACGGGAAGCGAGAAAGGTTCATATGTTGCTGATTGACCTGAGAGAAGAAGTGTTGGATGCGAACCTGGAACTGCATCGCCAGGGTCTGGTTCTTTACACCTTCGGGAACGCGAGTGGTATCGATCGCGCGGAAGGGTTGGTGGCGATCAAGCCCAGCGGCGTGAGCTATGACCGACTGAAGGCCGCGGACCTTGTGATTGTGGATCTGGACGGCAGGGTTGTGGAGGGCGCACTGAATCCATCGTCGGATCTGGCGACGCACCTGCTGCTTTACAAGGAGTTTCCGGCGATTGGAGGCGTGGTGCACACGCACTCAGAGTTTGCTACGTCGTGGGCTCAGGCCGGAATGCCGATTCCTTGTTATGGCACCACGCACGCCGATTACTTTTGCGGCGAAGTGCCGGTGACTCCGCCGCTGAGCGACGAGCAGATAGAGACAGCTTATGAGTTGAATACAGGCAGAGTGATCGTGGAGCGCTTTCGCAAGCTTGATCCCATGGCCGTGCCGGGAGTTCTGGTGGCGGGGCATGCGCCGTTTGCGTGGGGCAAAACCGCCGGCGATGCGGCTCACAATGCGGTTGTGCTCGAGTACATTGCGCGCCTGGCATATCGCAGCCGGGGGATCAATCCGGCTGTCAGCGAGGTATCTGCCGCGCTGCTGCGCAAGCATTACGAACGCAAGCACGGGCCGAAGGCAACCTACGGGCAGCCGTAGGGAGTGAACCGTTTGGCGCGCAGGTGGCAGATGCGCGGAATCCCCTTGGGCGACAACGAGCCATTTTGGAGGGGCACAACCTTTGTCAGCGGGTCCGCTGCCAATAGCAGCACTTTGAATCGACGGCGATCAGCGGATCGTCAATGTGCCGCTCAGTTCGGAACTCGTCCACTGCCTTTCTGCAATAGGTCCAGGAGTCTTCACCGTAATCGTCGATGATGACGAATCCCCCGATAGATAGCTTGTCATACAGGTAGGTGAGGCCGTCTCTTGTTGATTCGTAGAAGTCGCCGTCGAGTCGCATAAGGGACAGGGCGTGGATGGGCGCAGTTGGAAGGGTGTCTTTAAACCAGCCCTTGAGGAATTTGACCTGACCATCGAGAAGACCGTATGCGGCGAAGTTACGTTTCACTTCGTCAAGGCCAACGGCAAGATTGTGATACGCCTTCTTCATGACGGGTCCTGATTGGACTTTCGCTTCGAGCGGAAATTTTTCAGGATCCGGCTCAGGGAGTCCTTCGAAGGAATCAGCCGCCCACACGGAACGATCGGTAACGCCGCGGGCTTTGAGTACGCCGCGCATGAAGATGGTGGCACCGCCGCGCCAAACTCCGGTCTCAATGAGGTCGCCCGGCACGCCATTTCGCAGAACATCTTCAATGCAATTCCTGATGTTATCAAATCGGGCCAGGGGAATCATGGAAACAGCTTCAGAGTCGACGTAGTGTGAAACGCGATCCATCGTGAAGCGGAACTCGTCGTCATCGATGTTGGGCTCACTGCCGAAAAGCGTGTTGGTCAATGACCGCTTGAGAAGGTCAAGATAAAGATCTTCGGGAGTATTCATGTTGATTTTGGCCCTCTTTCTGCGTGAGCGGTTTGCGAATCAGACCTTGAATGAAGACCCAACTGCAATCGAGACGCCGGCAATCAATGACCGGTAGCGCGAGAGCAATCCTGAGATACTGGAGGCACCTGCACTCGCTATGCCGGGCTAGCTAGTGCGTCGCCAATAGTGGCAGGTCGAATCGACTTGAATCAACGGGGCCTCAATATGCCGTTCAGACCGGAACTCGTCGACTGCCTTTCGACAATAAGTCCAGGAATCCTGCCCATAATCGTCTATGATCACAAATCCTCCGATGGAAAGCCGATCATAGAGGGAAGTGAGAGCGTCTCTGGTCGACTCGTAGAAGTCGCCATCGAGCCGCATGAGCGACAGACGCCCGATGGGTGCCGTTGGAAGCGTGTCCTTGAACCACCCTTTCAAGAATCTAACTTGGTCATCCAACAGGCCGTAAGCTGCGAAGTTCCGCTTAACCTCTTCCAAACTAGCGGCAAGATTGCGATAGAGCTTTTGCATCACGGGACCCGACTGGACCTTTGCCTCGAGCGGGAAGATGTCTGGGTCTGGAACAGGTAACCCCTCAAAAGAATCTGCCACCCACACCGTCCGATTCGTGGCGCCATAGGCCTTGAGCACAGCGCGCATGAAGATTGTCGCGCCGCCGCGCCAGACTCCGGTCTCTATCAGATCGCCAGCAACGGCGTCTCGCAAGATCGATTCGATCGAGCTTTTGATGTTATCGAACCGCGCCATCGTTATCATCGAAACGGCATCGGAATTGACATAATGCGTGGCACAATTCATAGCAAATCGGAACTCGTCTTCATCGATGTCCGGTTCCTTTTCAAAGATTGTGTTGGTGAGCGACCGCTTCAGAAGGTCGAGATAAAGATCTGCCGGGTTATTCATTGTCGCCAAACTCCTTGTAACAGTACGGTTGCTGACAGGCTTGAAAGCGGGCTCCAGTCAATGGGCTGCTTCAGAATAACAGCCAGAGCGCGGCCGTTGCTCGCGTTGCCGTCGGGGCGGATCTAGAACGTCTTGTAGACAACACCGGGAGCCGGCTGGTTGAGCAAAGTTATCATGACGAGCGAAGCAAGGCCCATTGCGGACGCGTAGACTACGCGCGCATAGCGGTTGGTAAACACAGGTCCCTCGACGGTTCTGACTGTGAGCAGTGCCGAGCGCAGCCACTCCCAGAGCGCGAGGACAACTGTTGCGAGCAACCAGACTGCTAACCAGACTCCGAGCCATCGTGCTGCGCCCAACGCTGAGAGGATACCATTGATCTGCCTCCATGAGGCCCAAAATAAGATACTCGCCAAGGCGAACCAACTGAACGTGAGGCCGCGGCCAAATGCGGTGTATAGAAAGCTCTTCGTCAATGCTTTGTAGCCCTTTCGGCCTATTGCGCGCGCCATCCAAATCTGCCAGAGTTTATTGATCGCAACACCCCCGCCTAGCAGAACCCCGAAGACCAGAAACTCCGAAGTGCGGCCATGCCATACGCCAACCAAGAAGAAGGTGACAAAAAAGCAGAAGACGCCAAGCATCGGTTCCAGTGTCACCGAAATAATGCGGCGCAACAGGAAGATAAGCAACGGATTGTAGACGTAGGTCTTCAGCCAGGTAGAAAGTGTCATGTGCCAACGGCTCCAGAAGTCAAGAAACGAGGAGGCCGAGAAGGGGCGATCGAAGTTTTCCGGCAGGCGCACGCGCATCAGGCGGCCGATGGCGATGACGATGTCGATATAGCCCGAGAAATTGCAGTACAGAAAGATGGGGTAGACAACGGCAAGCCGGAACGCAGCATAAAGCTTGAGCGGGAGCGGCAGGTTATAGCCCAGTTGCGCGAGCGCATCGACACGCAGCAAATCGAAGATCATGGCGAGGACGTTGACTTTGAAGAATCCTCGAATGATTCTTTCCACCTGGAGACCGACAACGCGCGGTCCGAGCGCGATGGGTTCGACGGCAAACTGATCGCGGGCGAACTCGTCATAACGCTGGATGGGGCCGGAGATGAGCGTGGTGAAGTTGAGCGTGTAGAGCAGGTAAGCGAAGGGGCCGATGCGTCGTTTCTCGTCTCCGTCTCCTGCTTCGATCAACAGGTGCAGCACGCGGAAGAAGATATACGAAAGCCCGAGCGTGAAATAGGGAGCATGCAGAAATATACCTTCCGGAAGGAAGGTGTATTTTTTTAACCACACAAACGCGAGGAGCACGGCCAGGATGCTTCCGACGAGCAATCTGGACCAGCCGCGCTGAATCAGGAGGAGGGCCGCGTAACCCAACAGAAGGAAGCCGATCAAGGGAAGCAGGAGCCTCGGCTGATGGGCCAGCAATCCAATAAAGATGAAGCTGGCAACCAGCAGAACAGCGGAGCGCCAGACGCGGGAGCGGCTGAAGTTGGAGACCAGGGCTGCGGCCAGGCCGAAGAGCACAAATTGGAATGAGGCGGTATCCATGGTTATCGACGATCTCCTTTGCCTTGCTCCAACCGGAGCTGTGACTTGGCCTTGAGGGCGGGCAGAGCGCCGCTGGTCAACTCCCTGGCGAGCAGGCTGGCGATCAATGCATGGCCCTCAGGGTTGGGATGGCCATCCACAGGATAATAACCTTGCTCGGGGTTTGCTATCGACCGGTAGTAAGGGAGAATCGATATGTAAATGCCGCCGTGGCTCTGGACAATTTTGCGTAGCTCGTAGTCGAGCTTGTAGGGATCGTAGCCTGCCGGCCATTTGCCCATGGAGATCATCGCAGCCTGGGCGCGAATGGGCACCAGCACTGTGACGAGGGGTACGCCCGCTGCGCGTGCCTGGGCGGCAAACGTCGCGGCGTCGTTGTCGATCTCTGCAAGGTGGGACTGCCATTCCTGCCCCGGCGAGGTCTTCAAGAATTCAGGGCCATGGATTCTCTTCATGAAAGGTTCGTCAGGTTTCCGCGCCAGGAACGAAGAAACGGTAAGGCTCTGACTCTGATACAAGAAGTGCCGAAGCATGAGAAACGTGCGAGCCGAGATTTCTGACTCGGCGCGGTCAACCAGATCGCGCAGGATGCGCTTTGCGTTCGCGTTTGTCGAGAGGGCTTGCGGTGGTTCGGGATGAATCTGCGGCAAGACAGGCTCCGAGATGTCGGCCGGCGTGACCGCCCAGAGGATCAAGTCAGGCTTTGCCGCCAGTACCTCATTGAAGTGAGTTGCAACGGTGTGCGGGGGGCGCCAGGGCATGCCTTCGTTGTAAAGCTCGACGCTCTTCCCTGTCTGCGCCGAGAGTTCGGTGGGCAGCAGCGCGGCAAAGGTTTCCTCTCTCGGCACCCGCATTCCCATGACCATGGATGTACCGACCATCACGATTCTGTAAGTGCCGGACTGCCTGGGGCCGCATTCAATCGCGGTGCGATATCCGCAGTTATTGAACCAGTAGTCAGTTACCTCGCCTTCATAGATCTTCTCTTTGCACGAACAGTGCGGTATTCCCCTTGTGCCGGTCGAAGGATCGGTGAACACGATGCAATCCTCACCTGACCCGTAGCGGTCAGCAAACATCCATCGCGCCAGCAGGTCAGAACAAGCCAACAGCAGACAAATGGTTCCAATGCTGAGCAAGGGCAGGACGAGCCAGTCTAGCGTCCGCAAACTCCGCTGCTCATCGCACGGGGTGTCCGGAGTGACCTCGCCCGGCCTATTCCCGATGTTTGGGTTTCCCATGTGTGCTGCCTCTCCCAAAATTGAAAAGAGATGTTTATCTGTCGTTTTCGTCTGCGTACTCGCGCAGCCTTATGCGAGGCCGCGACCGTAGATGCATGCTTGCGAGAGCCCAGGCCGGAACTGCCGGTATGGGCGAGCTGACTGTGCCGTGGGTTGAGTCATGCCTTTGTGGTCTCTCTGCGGGCTGAAAATCCCTGCGAGACGATCTTCATTGGAGCGCACTCCGGCGCCGCTCCTTCCACGAGCAGTTCCCAACGCGACCATCCGGAATCTTCTTCAGCGATTTTTGTGAACCCAAGTCTTGGGTAGTGGTCGAGGACCAGCTTGTTGCGATCTGTGGGTTTGTAAACACCGACGAGCTTGCGAATGCCGGCGGCGCGGGCATGGCTGAGAATCTCGCGCAGAACCATGTGTTCAACCTTGCGGCCCAGCACGCGGCAGCTCATCAGCCAGGTGTCAATATCCCAAACGCCTGGTTCACCCGGCCTGCAAACAACCACGCTGATCATGCCGTTATCGCCAAAGATGTCGGCCAGCCTGACCTGGAGCGTAAAGACCGCGGGGTCGTTCTCGGCGTCAGCCACTTCAGGATCGGTATAGCGGCGAGTGGTGAGGTTGTACTGATTTGATTTGTTGATGAGCTGCACGATGCGCGCGCGGCCGGTGACGTCGAAGGGCTGGAAGGTGATGGTCATGTCGAGCGATGCCAGGTAAGCATCCACGCCGCCCACCTGTTTTTGCAGATTGGCGCGCTTGGCGTTGTCCTGGTAAAAGCCGGCGCGCTTGAGATCTTCCGAAGCGAAAGCAACAGCCTCAAAGTAGCCTCCCGCGGCAAGCGTTCGCGCGTACCAAGCCGGGTCCTCAGGCAGTTCCGGTACGCGCACCTGGGGCAGCAGTTGGCGCACCAGGCCCCGCTCGACTGGGTTGTCGTCGAGAAAGACGAGCGAGTCAAGGCCCAGCGAAAGCTCTTCGGCAATGGCTTGGAGGTTGGTGGCCTTGTCATTCCAGTTGGCCTGAAACACGGCAATGTGATCGAGCTTCAACAGCATCTCAGGGTGGTTGAGGAAGGGTTCGCGCGCGACTTCATCGGTGTTCTTTGACGACACGGCCAGCACAATTCCTCGCTGGCGCAGATCAAGGGCAAGTCGTTGCACGGCGAGGTGGGCCTCGCCGCGGGCGTCGCCTTGCGCAATTTTGATGCCCTCGAGGCCATCGTCGCCGATGACCCCGCCCCAGACGGTGTTGTCGAGGTCGAGAACCAGGACTTTGCCGCTTTTTCCGCGGAGCGCCGCAACGGTGCGGGCAACGTGGTCGGCATAGAGCGGGATGAACTCGTCGGAAAAGGAGAATTTGGCCATGTTCCACAACTGCGAGTTGTGCCAATTGGCGAGGCCGACGGTTTCAGCAAGCGAGGCCACATCCAGCAGCACGTCTCCGGAAGCAGTCACAAACTCCGCCAGCTCGCGATTGATTGCGTCGATGAGATTTCTCAGGGTTCCGGGCAGTGCGCGATCAAGGCTGCCAAACAGGGTCTCGACCGGAGGGGCGAAGGTCTGAAAGATGCAGACCGCTTTGCAGTTGGATTTGATGCCGTTCTGCAATGCCTGGAGGTAACCGATGACTCCCTGGACTGTGGCCGAGGAAGCCTCAGCATCGCCCAGAGTGAGCTTCAGCGGCAGGGCGCGGAAGTCCAGCGCCAGCAGCACCGCATCGGGCTTAGAGCTGTTTACCTTGGAGTCGGGCGTCAGCGCTTCCTGCGCCACCTGGTCGTAGGAAGGGTGGATAATCTCAAGCGCAATGCCATGACGCGCGGCGCTGGCCACAAGGGCCGGAACAATCATGTCGATGGTGGAGTTGCTCAGGACCGCTAGCCGGAAAGGCGTCAGCGGCTCAAGACTCCTGCCCTCGTCGCGGGCCTTGCCCATTTCCCTGGCCAGCTTTGTCAACTGGTTCAGATCCAAAGCAGAAAGGGCCAGAGCCTGCAATTCTCGGCCCAGCGGGCCGGAAGACCGCGCCAGCGCCTTAAGCCGCGCAGAAAAGTCATGCGGAGCGCGCGGCAGCCATTGCAGTTCAGAATAGACTGAGTTCATCGGCTAAGTCACCATCCCAAGCCTTCGTGCGTAATGAAGTAGAACCAACACCTACCGCTCAACAGCGCCGCTATCGATTTGCACCCATGCCTGATTCTCAGGTGGAACTTGGCCGGGACGCAAGCTTGCCATCCATGTTTTTGATTCACGTTTTAAA
>Ga0316228_1000737_pt1 | contig 40075 bp, 35 predicted proteins | sample TBH18021metaG_FD_206005 | JGI IMG/M metagenome (GOLD analysis project Ga0316228, IMG submission 206005) | Freshwater microbial communities from Trout Bog Lake, Wisconsin, USA - TBH18021 | ecosystem: Environmental > Aquatic > Freshwater > Lake > Hypolimnion/Profundal zone | place: USA: Wisconsin... | reverse complement strand
TCGAGGAGATCGAGTGCGCCAAGGTCGAGTGGCTCGGCGGCCGCGCGCTGATCCAGTACCGCGGGCGCCTGATGCCGCTCGTCCCGGCGGACGCGGCAATCACCATCAAGTCGGAGGGGACGCAGGCCCTGGTGGTGTTCTCCGACGGCGAGCGCGCCATGGGCCTCGTGGTCGACGAGATCGTCGACATCGTCGAGGAGCGCCTCGACATCGAGATCGCGGCCGACCGGTCGGACCTGATCGGCTCGGCGGTCCTGCGGGGCCGGGCGACCGACATCATCAACATCGCCCACTTCCTGCCGCTGGCCTACGACGACTGGGCGCGCGGCCTGAAGCGGCCCGAGCAGATCTCCACGATCCTGCTGGTGGACGACTCGGCCTTCTTCCGCGACATGCTGAGCCCGGTGCTGAAGGCGGCGGGCTACCAGGTGATCACGGCGGCGAGCGCGGATGCGGCGCTGGCGGCCCTCCAGTCCGATCCGCAGATCGAGGTGGTGGTCACCGACCTGGAGATGCCGGGCCGCAGCGGCTTCGATCTGGTCGCCGCCATGCGGCGCGCCGAGCCGCGTCTCGCCGGTCTACCGGTGATCGGCCTCACCGGCGCGATCGGGGCCGACGCGGTGGAACGGGCCCGGTCCCTGGCGATCAGCGATCTCGTGGCGAAGTTCGACCGCAGCGGCCTGATCTCGGCGCTGGCCGAGATCGGCGCCGCCACGGTGTCGAAAGCCGCCTGAGCCTCTGCGCGCCGCCCGCCCCACGCCGATCGCGACGATCGCGACGAACGAATCCGGAGAGTTCCGATGCAGGCTGCCAACGCCAACACCAGCGGCGCCCCCACCAACGGCGTCGAGACCGGCGCCACCGACGACTTCGTCACGGTCTATGTCGGCGAGACGCTGTTCGGGCTGGCGATCGAGCGGGTCCACGACGTCTTCGTGCCCTCGGGCGTGACGCCGGTCCCCCTTGCGCCGGCCGAGATCGTGGGCCTTCTGAACCTGCGCGGCCGGGTCGTGACGGCCATGAGCCTGCGCCGGCGCCTGGGCCTGCCCGACGCGGAGGCCGAGGCGGACGGCACCAAGGCCAGCCCGAAGATGGCGATCGGCCTGGAGCAGGCCGGCGAGACCTTCGCGCTGGTGGTCGACGGCGTCGGCGAGGTGCTCAAGCTCGGGGCCGACAGCCGCGAGGCGGTGCCGATCAACCTGGATCCGCGCTTCCGCGATCTCGCCACCTGCGTCCACCGCCTCGACGGGCGGCTCCTGGTCATCCTCGACGTGGACGCGCTCCTCGGCTTCACGCCCGCCGGCGCCAAGGCGGCTTGAGGGAGAGGTCGATGAAGGCGCCGCACGAGACCACCTGCCTGGTGGTGGACGATTCCGCGGTGATCCGGAAGGTCGCCCGGCGGATCATCGAGGATCTCGGCATGAATGTCAGCGAGGCCGAGGACGGCAGCGCCGCCCTCGAAGCCTGCGCGGCCAGCATGCCCGACGCGATCCTGCTCGACTGGAACATGCCGAACATGGACGGCTACGCGTTCCTCCAGGCCCTGCGCCAGAGCGAGGGCGGGGGCGTGCCGAAGGTCCTGTTCTGCACCACCGAGAACGATGTCGGGGCCATCGCCCGCGCCCTCCGGGCGGGGGCGGACGAGTACATCATGAAGCCCTTCGACCGCGACATCCTGACGGCCAAGCTCGAACAGGTCGGACTCGTCGCCGACGCGGCCTGATCGCAAGCCTCCCGACCCGCGGCCCTAGCCCCGCGATCCTAGCCCCGCGACCCTGCACCCGAGGCAATCATCATGGCCCTGAGTCCCGCGGTTGCCCCGCTGCGTACGCCGCCAACCCAGAGCACGACCTCATCGGCCACCGCGATCCGGGTTCTGGTCGCCGACGATTCCGCCGTGGTGCGCGGCCTCGTGGCCCGCTGGATCGGCGAGGCCGGGTTCGAGCTCGTCGGGACGGCCTCGAATGGCCGGATCGCCCTCGAGCTGATGGCCAAGCACGACCCGGACGTGGTTCTGCTCGACATCGAGATGCCGGAACTCGACGGCACGACCGCGCTGCCGCGCATGCTCGCCATGAGCCCGAGCGTGCAGGTCGTGATGATGTCGACGCTGACGACGCGCAACGCCGACATCTCGCTGAAATGCCTCGCCCTCGGGGCGGTGGACTACATCGCCAAGCCCGAAAGCAGCCGCGGTGTCACCACCTCGGACACGTTCCGGGTCGAGCTGATCGAGCGCGTCCGCGTGTTCGGCTCGGCCCGCACGCGGACCCGGCGCCCGGCCTCCGCTAGTCATGCTCTGGGGCACCATGCCGCGCCCGCGCCCGTGCCCGCGGCCGCCGCGCATCCGGCCCCGGCCACGCCGCGCCCGGCAACCCCGTTCACGCTGCGGCCCAAGGTCCGCAACCGGACCCAGCCCCGGGCCCTGCTGATCGGCTCCTCCACGGGCGGTCCGCGCGCGGTGGGCGAGATGCTGGAGGGTATCGGCGCGGCCGCCCTGCGGCGCCTGCCGGTCCTGATCGTCCAGCACATGCCGCCGATCTTCACGGCGGTCTTCGCCGAGCACCTGTCCACCCGCACCGGGATCCCGGCCGCCGAGGGCAAGGCCGACGAGCGGGTCGAGCCCGGGCGGATCTACGTGGCCCCGGGCGGCCGACACATGGGGCTGGCCGCCGGGGCCGGCGGCCCGATCATCAAGCTCACCGACGGGCCGCCGGTGAATTTCTGCCGCCCCGCGGTCGACGTCCTGTTCAAGGATGCGGCGGTGGTGTTCGGCGCCGCCACCGCGACCGTGATCCTCACCGGCATGGGCTCGGACGGGACCAACGGCGCCCGGGCGCTCACCGAGGCCGGCGGCCCGGTTCTCGCCCAAGACGAGGCCACCAGCACGGTCTGGGGCATGCCGGGCAGCGTCGCGCGGGCCGGGCTCGCCGAGGCTGTGCTGCCGTTGCCCGAACTCGCGACGGCGCTGCGCGCCCTGATCACGGGGCAGCCGGCATGACCGAGCTCGAGTTCGAATTCCTGCGCACCTTCCTGAAGCAGCGCTCCGGCCTCGCGCTGACCCCGGAGAAGCGCTACCTCGTGGAGAGTCGGCTGACCCCGGTCTGCCGCCGCTTCGGCCTCGCCAGCCTCGGTGACCTGATCGGCGCCCTGAAGCTCGGCCAGAACGGGGCGATCGAGCGGGCCGTGGTCGAGGCCATGACCACGAACGAGACCTTCTTCTTCCGCGACCGGATCCCCTTCGACCTGTTCCGCGACACGCTCCTGCCGGACGTGCTGGCGCGCAATGCCGGCCGGCGCCGGCTGCGGATCTGGTGCGCGGCGGCCTCCACCGGGCAGGAGCCGTACTCGCTGGCCATGCTCCTCCAAGAGGCGGCGCCGCGGCTCGCCGGCTGGCAGGTGGAGATCGTCGCCACCGACCTGTCCACCGAGGTGATCGAGAAGGCCAAGCTCGGGCTGTACAGCCATTTCGAGGTTCAGCGCGGCCTGCCGGTGCAGTGGCTGATCAAGTACTTCACGCAGGTCGGCGAGCAGTGGCAGATCGCGCAGAGCCTGCGCAGCATGGTGGATTACCGCCAGCTCAACCTGCTGCACAGCTTCGCCTCGCTGGGCCAGTTCGACGTGATCTACTGCCGCAACGTGCTGATCTACTTCGACGCCCCGACCAAGTCGGACGTCCTGGCGCGGCTCGCGGCGCAGCTCGCCCCGGGGGGCGCGCTCCTGCTGGGCGCCGCCGAGACGGTGATCGGCCTGACCGACAGGCTCTCGCCGAACCCGAAGCACCGCGGCCTCTACGGCCACGCCGAGGCCGTGGCGCGCCCGGCCGAATCGGCGCCGCTGCGCATGGCCGCGAGCCTCTGAGCGGCGCGACCGGGGTTCCCGGTCGCGCCTCGGCTGCCGGACGGTCCCGGCAGCCAGAACCACGATGGGGATCAGGGCGATCCCGGAAACGCGGCTTTAAGAACCGCGTGGGTAATTTGCACACGGACCCGCCGCCGGGCGAATCCGGCTCATCCGTGACCCGAATCCCCTCATGAGTACCGTCTCGTCTACCGCGACGTCGCAGCTCTCCGCGCAGCGATGGTCACCACCTCCGTCACCCAAGACCCGGATGTCCGACACGATCAGCAGCGCGCTGTCGGCCGGCACGATCAGCAGCAGCGACGCCACGGCGCTCACGAGCGCGCTGAGCAGCATCGATTCGAGCCTTTCGTCGGACCGCTCGGCCTCCGGCAGCACCACAACGCAGGCCAAGCTCGCCCCGTCTTCCATGAAGGAGCGGATCGACGGCCTGATTGCCGATCAGGTCAGCAGCGGCAGTCTCACCGCCGACCAGGCCACGGAGCTGAAGAACCTGTTCGCCAGCCACGGCCAGAGCACCCAAAGCGCCGACGCCACCAGCGACGTCGCCGGTCCAGACGGCCCGCCGCCCGGGCCTCCGCCCGGCTCGCTGCCGGGGAACGCTGCATCCGGAGACACCGGAAGCGGGACCTCGTCCTCCACCTCCGTCACGCAGCCGGCGAAGGACCTGCTCTCGACCTTCATCCAGCAACTCCAGAGCAGCCAGTCGGGCAGCGCCAGCTATGGAGCAAGCGGCACCACCAACAGCAGCACCATCTCGGCCCTGCTGGTCGACTTCCGGAGCTGAGCCGGCGTTGCGCGTGCGGTCGGCGGGGGGCGTTCCGCCAGACGCATCGCCCGTCTGCGTGCGGCCGGGGTCGCCCCCGGCCGCGCGACACGGCATCACTCCGCCCTCGCATTCGCGCGACCGGACAGGGTCGGGAGGCACGGCATGGCGGCAGGTTCGGGGACCGGATTGTCCAAGGTCGCGTTCATCGGCACGGGCGGGACGATCGCGTCCCTCGGCCGCGACGCCCTCGACATCCTCGACTACAGCGCCACCGACCGGCGCCTCGAGGCCGGCGCCATCCTGGGCGCGGTTCCGGAACTCGCAACCGTGGCCGCCGTGGTGCCGGTGCCGTTCCGGGCGGTCCCGAGCCCGGCGATCGGGTTCGCCGAGTGGCGCGACCTCGTCCTGCTGTGCGAGCGCGTCGCGGCCGAGCACCCGGATCTCTCCGGCATCGTCATCGGGCACGGCACCGCCACCTTGGAGGAGACCGCCTACGCCCTCAGCCTGACCCTGACGATCGACCTGCCGGTGGTGCTGGTCGGTTCGCAGCGGCCGATGAGCGCCCTCTCCACCGATGCCAAGCTCAACCTCGTGGCCGCCATCCGCACGGCCGCGGCGCCGGCCTCCCGCGGACGCGGCGTGCTGGTGGTGCTGAACGATGAGATCCAGGCGGCGCGCGAGGTGACCAAGAGCTCGGTAGCCCGGCTCCAGACGTTCCGGACGCCGGATTTCGGTGTGCTCGGCCAGGTCGACGGCGACAGCGTCCACTATTATCGCCGCTCCGAGCGCGCCCATGCGCCGGGCACGCCCTTCGACATCCGCACCCTGTCCGCGCTGCCGCGGGTCGACATCGCCTATGGGTACGCCGATGCGGACGGCACCGCGGTCCGGGCCTTCCGGTCCGCCGGCGCGCGCGGCCTCGTCTCGGCCGGCCTCGCTCCGGGCATGACACCGCCGGCCGAGGCCGAGGCCCTGGAGGCGGCGGCTGACGCCGGGATCGTGGTGGTGATGTCGACCCGGGCCGGCAGCGGCGTGGTCCCGCTCACCTCCCGGCTGCGCAGCCGCGGCATCCTCAGTGCCGACAACCTCACCCCGCAGAAGGCCCGGATCCTGCTCGCCCTGGCACTGACCGTCACGAGCGAGCCCGAGGCTGTGGCGCGGCTGTTCGCGACCTATTAGGGAGTGCCTCCTCGCCGCGACGTGGCCCCGGCGGCTCGCTCGACCCGATCAGGCCCCCGCGATCCGGCATGCCGCGCGACGGCCGCCACTGCGAGCCCGTGAGGAGCGCGCGGCTGCGCCGTCAGGCTCGGCGAAGGGGCATCAGGCGGGCCGGTCACCGGTCCCGGAAGATCATCCCGCCCCGATCACGCCCGGGAAGCCCACGGGGCTCCGCCGCGCGCGAAACCGTCGCCGGCCTGTGGGGCGAGTCCTCAACGCGGGCCAAGCGTGCGTTTTGGTCCATGAAGCCGCGCCGCGCCCGGATAGATCGCCGATCGGTTCAGCGCAGTCGTTCCGGGTAGCGTTGCTCCCGGACGACTGTAATCGACAAGGGCTGGATTTGGGGCCGCAGCGATCAGCATTGCCGAAGATGCTCGGAGCCGGCTCCCGCGCAGGGCGTGGCCGTCAACATATCCGCAGAAGAACGCGCTGTCCGCTCCGTCAACGGCCAGGGTGTGAAGCAGGATTATGCCATCGCCCGGCTGTGGTTCGAGAAAGCGGCCGGTGGCGCCGATGCGACGAAGGCCCCCGGCGACATCGCACGCCGCTAGGGCGCTGACCCGGAGCGGGAGCGCGGTCCTGACGCGCATCTGTCATGCCGGTGGACGCGGTCCCAACCGGTTCGGATGCGGCGAGGATGGGCTCGCCCGTTCTTGACCGGACCCGTCCTCAGGTTTCACAGACCGATGCCCCTGATCGACCCCGCCCGTTCGCTCCTCCTCGTCATCGACGTCCAGGTCCGGCTGATGCCGGCGATCGCCGAGGGGGACGGGGTCATCGCCAATACCGGCCGCCTCCTCGCCGCCGCGCAGTTGCTCGACGTTCCGGTCCTGGTCACCGAGCAGAATGCCGGCGGGCTCGGGCCGACCGTGCCGGCGCTGGCGCCCGAGGCCGGGACGGCCGTCCCGAAGATGAGCTTCGGCGCCACCCGGACGCCGGGTTTCCTCGAGCGACTGCCCGCGGATCGCGATCTCGTGGTCACGGGCTGCGAGGCGCATATCTGCGTGCTGCAGACGGTTCTCGGGCTGCGCGAGGCCGGGCGCCGCGCCTACGTGGTGGCCGATGCCGTCGGCTCGCGGCGGATCGCGAACCGGGAGACGGCGCTCGCCCGCATGGCGGCCCACGGCGCCGAGATCGTCACCACCGAGATGGTGGTGTTCGAGTGGCTCGGCACGGCGCGGCACGAGCGGTTCCGCGACGTCGTCAAGCTCATCAAGTAGCCGTCGGCGCGGATCCCGGCCCTTGTCGCGACGCGCAATTCGCCGAACCGGCATCCGCTTCGGCGGAAGGCGGTCTAGGGACCGTCCAGGGCCGCCCGGGTCTGTGCGTCGGGGCCGATATCGTCGGTGCCGTTCATGCCCAGCACCTCGATCAGGCGCGTCCGGGCGCGGCTGACCCGGCTCTTGATCGTGCCCACGGCGACACCGCAGATCGCCGCAGCCTCCTCGTAGGTGAAGCTCTGGGCGCCGACCAGGACCAGCGCCTCGCGCTGGGCCGACGGCAGGCGGTTCAGAGCGCTCTGGAACTGCGCCATCTCCATCCGGATCTCCTGCTCGGGGAGGGCGGTCAGGCGCCCGGCATGGACGCCGTCGGCATCCTCCACCTCGCGCTTGCGCTTGCGCTGCTCCGAGTAGAACAGGTTCCGCAGGATCGTGAACAGCCACGCGGTCAGGTTGGTCCCGCGGCGGAAGCTGTTGGCATTGACCCAGGCGCGCACCAGCGTGTCCTGCACGAGGTCGTCCGAGCGGTCGAGGTCGTAGGTCAGCGAGAACGCGAAGGCCCGCAGCGCCGGGATCGCCCCCAGCAGGAGGTCGCGCATCTCGGCGTCGACGCCCAGGGGAGCCGGGCCGGATCCGCTCCCCGCGGGAGCGGCTTGCAGCATCAGGGTCATTGCGAGGCCTCCGTGTCGGAGCAGGCGGCGAGATCGTCGAGCAGCGTCCGGAGCCGGTCCGGAATCGGCTGGGCCAGGACGCCGGCATAGTGCAGGCGCAGACCGCGCCCGATTCGGTCTCGCGCCGCGTCGTCGATCGTTCGGCCAGGGCGGCGGTCCGGTCGCGCCGGGCGGGGTGCCGGGCAGGAGGAGGCCGCGGCGACGGTCCCGGCCGGGTCCGGAAGCGCTTGGTCGTGCTCGGTCCCTGACATGGTCACGCCCCCTGCCGTCCGCGATGCGGCCCCGAGGGCCCGGCCGTCCGCCGGACCGCTGTCCCGGTCGGTTCGGCGAAGGCGCGTTGCATCGCCTTCCGGCACCGCTGGTAGGAGCTACGGATTTAATCGGCTCTGAACTGCATATTCAGCCAATTTTAATCTTCTAATAGCCCAGCTTATGCGAATTTTTTCAAAGTTATGCGCAGTTACAAATCAGAAATACTTGTTTCTAGCTTGGCTGTTCAGATAATCATTCCGCCTGCCTGAACGGAGCATGAGCGGGTCACGGTCCGGGCGCAGGCCGGGCGGTACCTTGGATCGTGGCCTCAGTAAGCCCTGAGCCAGATCCAGAGGTCTGCGAGCCTGACGCTGGCGAGAGCGTTGCTGGACCCGTATCGTCGCGTGTGGAAAGGGTACAGGCGTGCGTGATCTTGGCGGAGGGGATATGCGCCCGTAGACGAATGAAGAAGGCCGTCAGTTCAACCGGAAATTGATTCATGCGGATCTCTTTGAAAGAAATCCAGAAACAGGCCAGTTAACTGGATTTTATGCCCGCTCATCCATGGCTTCAACTTCGCTTTGGAGCTGCGTTCGGACGATGAAGGCTTGGTTCTCGAAACTTTCGATCAAGCACCGGCTTGTCGGCGCACTCGGCATCCTCATCGCCGGTCTGCTTCTCGTCGATGGCGTTGGGCTTCATGCGGTCGGCACCCTCGCTGCCGACCAGAGCAGCCTCGGCAACAACACGCTGCCCAGCGTGCGGTATGCCAGCGAGTTGCGCGGCGACGTCATCGATGTGCGCGTCAGCGTCGTCAACCACATCCTCTACCCCGAAGCCGCGCAGATGCAGGCCGAGGAAGCTGCCTTGTCGCAGAAGACAGAGGCCGTGGCCGCCGCGATGCGCCATTACGCGCCGTTGATCGACACTGCGCGGGAGCGTGAACTGTTCGATGTGTTCGACCGGGAATGGCAACGCTATCTCGCGGCCATCCCCGGCGTGCTGGAACACTCGCGGACCGGCCGCAAGGAACAGGCGCTGCGCGAGAGCCTCATCGGCATCCGTCCCCATATCAAGGCGGCCTCCACGGCTCTCGAGGAGATCGTAGCGCTGGACAATGCCAAGGGGGAGGCGGCGGTCGCGCAAGGGGCAAGCACCGCATCCGGTGCCAAGCGGTTCATGCTTGCGATCGGCGCGGTCGCGCTCGTGCTTGCCACCGTGCTCGGGACAGTGATCGTGCGCAGCATCGCCGCCAGTGTCCACGCCGTGCTGGGGCCGATGCGGCAGCTTGCGGCCGGCGATCTCGCCGTCGCGATTCCGCATCAGGGCGAACGGAACGAGATTGGCCAGATCGCCGACGCCGTCCAGGTGTTCAAGGAGGCGGGAATCGAGGCGCGCCGGCTGGCCGCGCTGCAGGCCGAAGCCGACGCCGCCAAGATGCGCCGCGCCGAACTTCTCGACCGCATCACGCGCGGCTTCGAGAGGGAGGCCGGTGCGCTCACCGATGAACTGACAGAAGCCGCTACGGAGATGGAGGCGACCGCCGCATCGATGACGGAGATCGCGGCGCACACCAACACCCTCGCCGTCAGCGTCTCGGCCGCGGCGGAGCAGACATCGGGCAACGTGCAGCGGGTGGCAAGCGCGACCGAGGAGATGGCGGCCTCCGTTCAGGAGATCAGCGGACAGGTGACGCATTCGGTCGCGATTGCGACCTCGGCCATCGCGCGCGCGCAGGAGACGGGCTGCATCATCCGAGAGTTGTCCGACAGCGCCGAACGGATCGGCGCCGCGGCGGGCCTGATCTCGGGCGTGGCGGGTCAGACCAACCTGCTCGCCCTCAACGCCACCATCGAGGCGGCGCGCGCGGGTGAAGCGGGACGCGGCTTCGCTGTGGTGGCCGCGGAGGTCAAGACGCTGGCCGAGCAGACAGCAAAGGCGACGCAAGAGATCACCGCTCGGATCGATGCCATCCAGTCCGCCACGCGCGACGCGGTCGAGGCGGTGCAGGGCGTGAGCCGCACGATCGACGACATGTCCGGCATCGCCACCCACATCGCGTCGGCGATCGAGGAGCAGGGGGCGGCCACGCGGGAGATTGCGCGGAACGTGCAGGAGGCTGCACACGGGACCCAGCAGGTCACGGGCCATATCGGCTCGGTGCGCGAGGGGGCAAGCGATACAGGATCGGCGGCGACGCAGGTTCTCGGAGCCGCGCGCACCCTTGCGGTGCGGTCCGACCACCTCAGTCGAGCCGTCCGCAGCTTCCTGGACGAGGTTCGTGCAGCTTAGCGACGCGGCCGGGTATGGGAGCCAGCCTGCTGTCGCGGTGCCGGTCCAGCTGGGACCGGCAGGGACCTCTGCGGAATCTTGGCGCTCTCCTGGCGCCGGGATGCCAGTCACCCTGCCTTCCGTCTCCGGGAGGGTGTTTCGGGCTCAGACACCCGAATCCGCCTGGGGCCCTTCGCGGATTGCCGCCCATCCACCCCTGGCGGATCGGCGCGGGTAGCGGAGCCGCCATGTCGGCCGACATTCGTCCGCTCTGCCTTGAGGATGCGCAGGGCGAGCCGCCGGCCCAGCTTGTCGGCCCAGCTTGTCGGCCCTTGGCCCCCCGTCATCCGGTCCGACCCGGCGGGCCGTGACCTCAGTGGCTGCCGCCGAGATACGCCGCCCGCACGGCCGGATCGTTGCGCATCTGCTGCGCCGGCCCCTGGAAGCGGATCCGGCCGTTCTCCAGCACGTAGGCGTGGTCGGCGACGCCGAGCGCCGCCATCGCGAACTGCTCGACGAGCAGCATCGTCACCTGCTCGGCCTTGAGGAGGCGGATGATCCGGAACACCTCCTCCACGAGCTTGGGGGCGAGCCCCATCGAGGGCTCGTCGAGGAGGAGGATCTCGGGCCGCAGCATCAGGGCCCGGCCCATGGCGAGCATCTGCTGCTCGCCGCCCGACAGGGTGCCGGCGAGCTGCGTGCGCCGCTCCTTCAGGCGCGGGAACAGCTCGAAGGCCCGTGCGCGGTCGGCCGCGACGTCGCCCTTGGGTCGCGAGCCCGTCAGCCGGGGGAAGGCGCCGAGCGTCAGGTTGTCCTCGACCGAGAGCGTCGGGAACACGCGCCGTCCCTCCGGGGAATGCGCGAGGCCGAACCGGGCGACGTCATGGCTCTCGAGGCCGCCGATCTCACGGCCGTTCAGGCGGATCGAGCCGGAGCGCGGGCGGATCATGCCCGACAGGGCGCGCATCGTCGTGGTCTTGCCGGCGCCGTTGGAGCCGATCAGCGCCACGACCTGCCCCTTCGGGACCGCGAAATCGAGCCCGTGCAGCACCTCGACCTGGCCGTAGCCGGCCGACAGACCCGTGACCTCAAGCATGGGCCATCTCCTCGTCGGCGACGGGACTGCCGAGATAGGCCTCGACCACCTTCGGATCCGCCTGCACCTCACGGGCGCTGCCCTCGGCGATCTTGTGGCCGAAATCGAGGACGCTGACGCGGTCGCACAGGCCCATCACCACGTCCATGTGGTGCTCGATCAGGATCACCGTGATCCCGGCGTCCCGGATCTTGCGGATGATCGTCGTCAGCTCGGCGATATCGGGGGCGGTGAGACCCGCGGCCGGCTCGTCGAGGAGCAGCAGGACCGGGTCGAGGGCGAGCGCGCGCCCGATCTCGAGGAGCCGCTGCTTGCCGTAGGGCAGGTTGCGGGCCTCCACCTGCGCCAGGGCGCCCAGGCCCACGAAATCGAGCATCGCCATGGCGCGGGCGCGCTGCTCGCGCTCCTCCCGGCGGCGGCGCGGCGTGCCGAGGATCGCGTCGAACAGCGTGCCGCGGAAGCTGTGGTGGAGCCCGACCAGTACGTTCTCCAGCGCCGTCATCTCGCGGAAGAGCTGCACGTTCTGGAAGGTGCGGGCGACGCCGGCGGCGGCGATCTCGGAGGGGGTGCGCCCGTCGAGGCGCTTCGTGCCCTGGCCGCGGGCCAGGGTCACGCTGCCCCCGGTCGGCCGGTAGATGCCGGTGAGCACGTTCATCATCGTGCTCTTGCCGGAGCCGTTCGGCCCGATCAGCCCGTGGATCGTCCCCGGCCGCACCGTGAGGTCGACGCCGGCGAGCGCCTTGAGGCCGCCGAACTGCATCAGGGCCTGATCGACGGTGAGCAGCGGGTCGGCGCCCTTGCCGCCGCTCTGGACGCTCAGCGCCGCGCCCTCGGCGTGCAGGCTCTTGCCCTCGGCGGTGTGGGCCGGGCGCAGGGCCGGGATCATCTCGCGGACGAAGCCGACGATTCCGTCCGGCAGGTAGTACACCACGAACAGGATCATCAGGCCGAACACCGTCAGGCGGAAGTCGGTGACGGATTCGAGCAGCAGGGTCGCGGGGAAGAAAGCGAGGCACAGCCCGACCGGCACCAGCAGGGCGAACCGGTTCTCCCGGCGGCGCAGGAAGGCGAGGACGCCCACGACCAAAGCTGCGAGGGCGATGATTCCCGCCATGATCCGCACGAGCCCGATATCGGCGAGCACGTTCGGCATCATCACGATGATCGCCGAGCCGATGATCGGCCCCGCCCGCGACTTGCGCCCGCCCATCGTGACGGCGAGCAGGAACAGCACCGTGAGTTCGAACCCGTAGGAGTTCGGCGCCACGTAGCGCTCCGACCACGCGAACAGCGCGCCCGCGAGGCCGGCCAAAGCCGCCGAGATCACGAAGGCGTAGACCTTGTAGCGGTAGACGCTGACGCCCATGCAGTCGCAGGCGATCGGCGAATCGCGCAGCGCCTCGAAGGCGCGGCCGTAGGGCGAGCGAACCACGCGGTTGACGACCAGGATCGTGGCCAGCAGCGCGAGACAGACGAGATAGTAGAATTCGAGCTTGCGCCCGGCCGCGCCCCAGGGGGCCTGGAGGCCGACGAGCGAGAAGTCGAGGACCCGGGCCGGCGGCAAGGTGATGCCGAGGGGGCCGTTCGTCAGCGGCGTCAGCTCGTTGATGAAGATCTGCACGATGGTGCCGAAGGCGAGCGTCACCATGGCGAGATAGGGGCCGGTGACGCGCAGCGCCGGCACGGCGAGCAGCACGCCGAAGGCCGAGGTGACGCCGATTCCGGCCAGGATGCCCCACCACAGGCCGAGCTTGAAGTGGAGGAACAGCACCGCCGCCGAATAGGCGCCGACGCCGAACAGGCCGGCATGGCCGAGGCTCACCTGCCCGGTATAGCCGACCACGATGTCGAGCCCGAGGATCAGGATCGCGTAGATGGCGATCACCACCATCAGGTGGATGTAGTACGAGCTCGTGACCACGTGCGGGAAGGCGGCGAGGCACACCACCAGCAGCACGGCGCCGAGGACGCCGACGTGGCGCGACAGGCTCGGAGCGGCGGCCGGGGCGGGCGCTTGGGCGGGGGCGAGGGTCTGCGCCATGGCTCAGGCTGCCGTGAAGGATGCGCGGGAGGTCAAGCTCAGACCTTCTTGATGACCGCCTTGCCGAACAGGCCGACGGGGCGGATGGAGAGGACGACGAGGAGCAGGATCAGGCCCGGCACATCCTTGTAGCCGGTCGAGATGTAGAAGCCGGTCAGCGTCTCCGCGACGCCCAGGATCAGGCCGCCGACGATGACGCCGAGGCCGGATTCGAGGCCGCCGATGATCGCCACCGCGAAGGCCTTCAGGGCCAGCACGGAGCCCATCGTGGCGCCGGTCAGGGTGACGGGCGCCACCAGCACGCCCGCGAAGGCCGCCGTCATCGCGCTGATCGAGTAGGACAGGGTGATCACCTTCTGGGTGTTGATGCCCATCAGGCCGGCGGCGTCGATGTCGTTGGAGGTGGCGACGACCGCCTTCCCCCAGATCGATTTGCGATTGAAGATTTCGACCGCGAGCATCATCAGCAGTGCGCCCGCGACGATCAGCAGCTCCATCGGCAGGATGCGCACGCCGCCGACCTGCAGGGCGGTCTCGGGGAGCGGCGAGGGGAATTTCAGGTCGTCGCGGCCCCAGACGTTCTCGGCGACGTTCTTGAAGATGATGCCGAGTGCGATCGTCGCCATGATCCACCCGTACTCGGACTTGATCTTCACGGCCGGGCGCACGCCGAGGCGCTCGACCACCGCCCCGAGGGCGAAGCCGAAGACCAGGACCAGGGGTATCATCAGCCAATAGCCGATGAACGGCACCAGGGTCAGGCCGAACAGGGCCCCGAGCGCCAGCGCCTCGCCCTGGCCGAAATTCAGCGTCTTCGAGGTCGCGAAGGTGAGCTGATAGCCGAAGGCGATGGCGGCGTAGATCATGCCGACCGCGACGCCTGAAGCGATGAGCTGAAGCAGGATGGCCATGGGTCTACTGTCACCGGAGGGGCGGCCGATCCCGCAGCGGACGCCGCGGGATCGCTGGGCAGTTCGCAGACGGCCGCGCCGAGGCAAGCCCGCGCGGTCGTGCGGGACCTCAGTTCGAGGACTTCTCCTTGACGCGGACGACGCCCGCGTTCTTGGCGTCTTCGTCCTTGGCGTAGACGATCTTGCCGTCCTGCACCTTCCCGAACACGACCATGTTGCGCGAGATCGCGTTGTGGTCCTTGGCGGTGAAGGGCTTGTCGTAGGTGGTGACCACACCTTCGACCTTCTCGTTCAGGCTCTCGAGCGCCGTGCGGATCTTCACGCCGTCGGTGCTGCCGGCCTGCTTGATCGCCGCGGCGAGGAGGTAGATCGAGTCGTAGCCCTGGGCGCCGGCCACGGGGGTCGGGATCTTGGTGACGCCGTAGGTCTTGTAGTAGTTCTCCAGGAACGCCTTGCGCTTCGGCAGGGTCTGATCCTCGATGAAGGTCTGCGGCATGATCACGCCGTTGCCGTTCGCGCCGGCGATATCGATGAAGCTCTGCATCGAGGAGGGCCAGCTGGTGATCATCGGGACCTTCCAGCCGAGCTTGGCCATGCCGTTGGTGATCTGGGCCAGCTCCGGACCGATCCCGTAGGCGAGGATCACCTCGGCGCCGGCCTGCTGCGCCTTGAGCAGCTGGGCCGTCATGTCGACGTCCTTGATGTTGAACTTCTCGACCGCGACGGGCTTCACGTTCTTCGTGGCGAGGTACTTCTCGATATCCTCGCGTCCGAGCTGGCCGTAATTGGTCGAGTCGGCGAGGATGGCGATCTTCTTGTGGCCCTGGGCCAGGGCCTCGTCGACCATCAGGCCGGCCTGGAGCACGTCGTAGGCGGAGTTCCGGAAGACGTAGTTCGCCTCGTAATCCGGCTCCTTGAACTGGTTGGTGATGATCGTCCCGGTGGCGACGTTGTTGAAGACCGGGATTTCGGCCTCCTGGTAGAAGCGCTGGGCCGCGAGCGCGACGCCGGTATTGATGAAGCCGACGGTGGCGACCACCTTTTCCTTGTTGATGAGTTCCTGCGCGACCTGCGCGCCGACTTCGTTCTTGGCCTCGTCGTCGCGTTCCACGAGCTGGATCGGGCGGCCGAGCACGCCGCCGGCCTTGTTGATCTCGGCGGCGGCGAGCTTGGCGCCGTCGCGCATCGAGACGCCCATCGAAGACGAGCCGCCGGTATAGGGGCCGGTCAGCCCGATCTTGATCGGGTCCGCAGCCCTTGCGGAGGTCGATAATAGCGTGAACAACAGCACCGCGGCTGCCGCGCGACCTGCGAAGACCATCGTTTCCTCTCCAAGCTTCCGCTTGCGCGGCGTGCCCTTCACCGTGGCACTCTGACAGGCAGATCTCTTTGATCCAGGACGAGCCGTCAAGCTGTGGCTCTGATGAATCCCGGACGATCATTACAGTTTGTGCGGATGTGGCCGCTGAAAAGCTGCAGACGAGGAAAATCCAGGCGCGCCACCCGACCGGGTGGATTAATCGTCGTGCGCGTGCGTAGCGCGCAGGTGCGCTCCGGGGCGCAGGCATGACTTGCGGCGCATGTGTCCTGGCCATGGGTCCTGCCGTGACGGGCCGGCCCGTCACGGCAGCGGGATCGGCAGGAGCGCGCGCCACCCTGCCGCACCTCCGGGACCGCACCGTTCGGCATGGTAACGGCTGCCGCTCTCGGACGCTCTCCGAAGGTGGCAGTCAGCCAACCGCCCGGATCCGGCTCGCGCGCCTGCGGTCTCGCTGTGCTGGCCGGACCGGGTCGTCGGTGTTCACCACGCGGCCTGCAGGCCGGCGGAGACGAGCTGTGCGGTGGCGCCGGGGCGCAGGTCGCCGGTATAGCCCAGCGACAGCTGGACGCCGGGGGCGACCGGGCCGGTCAGGCTCACGCCCAGGACCGCTCCGTCCCGCCCCAGCCGGCTCGTCCGGGTCGAAAACCTCGCTCCGAACAGGCCCGAGCGCACCGTCGCGTCGGTGTCGGCCAGCTCGTGCGCCCAGTACGCCCGGCCCTCCAGACGCAGATCCGCAACCCCCGCCATGCGCGTCACGCGCCCGCCCACCAGACCGCGCGCCGCCTCCAGATCCGCCACGGCAAAGCCCTGGCCGCCGAAGCCCTGGTTGACCAGCCCGCCCCGCTCGGACACCCGCCCCCTTACCAGGCGGTCATAGCTGAACCCCACCTCCGGCACGACCTCGACCGGAAGACCCACCGCCAGCGCGTACCCGGCAAAGCCCGACACCCCGCCGTTCCAGCCGGACGACAGGCCGCTCGCCTGCGTCACCGCCGAGCCCAGCGCCACCGTCCGGTCGATCCGACCGTCCGCGTACGACACCCCCGCCGTGCCCCGCAGGACCACGGCGCCCAGGCGTGTCTGTGCGTACAGGTTGCCGCCGTAGCTGTCGGTGGCGAACCGCCCCAGGCCGGCGCCCCGCGACGTGCCGCCCGCGCGCAGGTAGCTGAACGCCCCACCCGCCTGCGTGTCCGCCCCGACCTGCCGGTCGACGCCCAGGAGCAGCCCGCCGGCGTCGAACCCGGCGCCCGACGCCGCCGCGTCGCCGGTCCGTGCGCCGAACCCGTACAGCGCCTCGGCCCAGACCCGGCCCTCGCCCACCGCCAGGGGCCGCTCCGCCGCCCCGGCGCCGCCATGCAGCTGCAGCGCCGTGCGGTTCGGGCCCAGGCCCGGATCGCCCGCGCTGAATGCCGCCGCGCCCCCGCCCAGCCCGCGCTGGTGCCGGTCGATCGTGTCGGCCAGCAGCCGGCGCGCGGCGAGATCGGCCATGAGCGCGTCGCCGTAACTCTGGCCTGACAGGCTCGCCAGGCCGGCCGGCAGGGCCGCCGGGCTGGCCGCGTAGAGCGGGTCGAACACCCGCGCCCGTGCCGCGTCCGGTCGGGTGCCGGCTTCCGGGCGCGCCAGGTCGAGGGCGGCGCCCACCGCCCGGGCATTGCCGGTCTGCGCCAGGCCCAGGCCGGCGAGGCTGCCGTAGGCGGAAGGCGTGACCACGAGGTCGAGGCCGTTGGCGGCGTAGATCGCGTCGAAGCGCGTGCCGGCCGGCAGGCCCGATCCCGGCTGGGCCAGCCCGGTGAAGGAGCCCGACAGCCCGCCTTGAGCGGCGAGCACGCCGAAGCGCTGGCCGAGCACCGGGGTGAAGCTGTTGGTGGCGTTCCCGGTGATGCCGCGCAGGACCGGCACCAGGGTGCCGCTGGCCGCGACCGTGCCGGTGGGCCCGAGCGCCAGGAGCCGGGCGTAGCTGCCCGCGCCGGTGCCGGTGCCCGCTCCGTCGAGGTCGAGGCCGAGGCTGCCGCCGGGGGTGAACGCCACCGGGCCGAGGACCGTGAGGGTGCCGGGGGAGTTGCCCGGCCGCAGTGCGCCGGCGACCGTGACCGGGGCCGCGATGGTGCCGATGCCGCGCAGCGTGCCGGCGGGCGCGACCGTGACGGGGGAGGTCCAGACGCCGTTGAGCGCGAGCGCGCCGGCCTGGATCGTGGTCGGGCCGGAGAAGCGGCCGAGCCCGGTGAGGGACAGCGTTCCGGTGCCGGCCTTGGTCAGGCTGGTCAGGCTGGCGGTCTCCAGGATGGCGCCGGCGTAAGCCGAGGAGGCCGCACCCGTGACCGTGAGGCTGCCGTTGCCCAGGACGGCGGTGGCGGTGCCCGACAGGCTCGGGACCGCGAGGGCGCCGCCGCCGAGGTCGAGGGCGCCCGTATTGGTCAGGCTGGTGAGGCCGGTGAGCGGACCGGTGATCTGGAGGAGGCCCTGGTTGATCAGCGCGCCGTTGAGCTGGCCGGAGAGCTGGGCGAGGCCGGTGTTGGTCAGGTTGGTGGTGAGGCTTCCGTCGCTCGTGATGAGGCCGGCATTGCTGAGGCCCGCGGGCGCGGTGAGGCTGGCGGTGGGGGCGAGGATGACGGTGCCGGCATTGCTGAGCGGTCCGACGAGGCTGTAGCGGCCTCCGCCTATGACGGCCAGCGTGGCGCCAGCGGCGTTGGCGAGAGCGCCATCGCTGGCCACGGATCCGGAGACCGCGAGCAGGCCGGCCTTATTGGCGATGGCGCCGTCGATGCGGCCGGCGCTCGCCAGCACGGTGCCGGCATTGGTCAGGCCGCCGATTGTGCCGCTGGTGGCGAGGAGGCCGCTGTTGGCCACGCCACCCGCGAGAGTGCCGGTATTGAGCGCTTGGCCGGCATTGGTCAGGCCGCCCGTGAGAGCGCCGGCGTTGCTCAAGGAGCCGCTGTTGGCCACGGCCCCGACGATCGTGCCGGCGTTGCTCAAGGTGCCACTGTTGGTCGCGCCGCCGATGATCGTGCCGGTGTTGAGGGTCAGTCCGGCATTGGTCAGGCCGCCCGTGAGGGTACCGCTGTTGGCGAAGGTGCCGAGATTGGCGATGCTGCCGGAGACGAGACCGGCATTGAGGAAGCTCGCGCCCGCACCGACGAGGACCGGGGCGGTGAGGCTGCCGGTCGCGGTCAGGGCCAGGGTGCCGGCGCCGACGATGGCGCCGCCCGTGACGGTGTTGGACGCCGACAGGATTGCGGTGCCGGGCCCGGTCTTGACGAGGGTGCCCGGCTGGCTGCCGTCGGCGATCGCGCCGGCGAAGGTGGCGGTGCCGAGGTCGATCTGCAGGGTGCCGGCGCCGGCGAGGGTGAAGGCGCGGGCGGTGGTGAAGCCGTCGGTGAGGACCTCAAGGGTGCCGCCGCCGAGGGTGAGGCCGGTGCCGGCGGCGCCAAGATTGGCGTCGCGGGAGACGGCCAGCGTGCCGCCGTAGACGGCGGTGCCGCCGGCATAGGTGTTGGTGCCGGCGAGTTCCAGCGTGCCCAGCCCGGTCTTGATCAGGCCCCCGGGCCCGGAAATGTCACCGCTCAAACTCGCGACATCCAGCGGGGTCAGGGCTGTCGTCCCCATCAGGAAGACGGGGAGGCCGGTCGTGAACTGAGAGGCCAGGCTCAGGTTGCCCTGCAGCGCGATCATCGGCCGGGCGATGAGATCCGCGCTTTCGGGGGCAATGCGCTGATAACCCGCGAACCCGCTATCGGCGTCATAAATCAGATTGAAGCCACGGAGGATGGTGATCGTCGTGTTGATGTAGGTTGCGCCGGTGTCGCCGGTCTTCTTACTCTCGGCAAAGACGTCGCCGACGGGGGCGAGCGGATTGTTCGTGTCGCCGACCCTGAAGCTGTAAAGGGCCACGGGCGGGCTCGTACGCCCCGGCATGTAGACGGTCACGAGCGTTCCCTTGGGGATGTTCTCGCCGTCTTTGATGCTGCTGCCATCCGGGAGCTTGATATAGGCCGTGTAGACGCCGGTGTCGGGCAGAACGGTCCCAGAACCGATGGCGCCCCCGGCCTGCAGATCACCCGGTGTCATCTGCCATTCGATGGCCGTCCCCGCATTCGGACCGGCGGTCAATCTCAGGAACGTCGTCCCCTGCGCATTGGCAGCCGTCAGGCCAAGCTCGATGCCTTTCTGGGTGACGATGTAGCCGCGTACAAGCTTGGAGGCGTCGCCCGTGGCGATCCAATCGATATTGAGCAATGGATTGGCGTCGGGCGTTCCATTCGGAAAGCCGGACGCCTCGCGGCCGAAGCCGATACCGAACATCTGCGTGGTGATCGGACCGGTCACGGCAACCCCGTTCTTCGTTTCCGACGTCACCCGCAATATCGGGACACGCGTGGAGGCGACGAACTGTTGCTTGTCCGGGTCGTAGAGGTTGACGGTCATCTCATAGAGATCACCATATAAGTAGCGGTTGCTGCTGCTGTAATTGATCATTCCTGGTCCAATGGGACGTTGGCCAGGAGCGGGCTGCCACGCCGCCGAATCTTTGCCGATGGCGATGCCGGTGGACCCTGTATCGACCTGAAAGGGGCTCGACGTGTTGCTCGAGCCGAAGCTGATGCTCAGCGTCGCACCTGCGTTGGGTGAACCATCGGGTTTCGTCGCCGCGAAGACGATGGGGGAGGTGTAGGGGATGGTGATGCTGGTCGATTTGTCTGAATAGAGACTCCAGGCGACACCCTCGGCGCGGCCGGCCGTGGCCGGCATCGAGAGCGCCATCCCGGCAAAGAGCGCCGCGCGATAACGGTCAGCGAACGTCAACACTATCAACCTGCACTTCGAGCCACGACTTCGTGATCGCGCAGGAGGGGATGGATAGGTTAACAACTGGCAAACGAACCCGCTGGGCGGTTAGGGATTGTCTTCGCCTGACACATCGGGCGCAGCATGCGTTTTGTGCCTCCGTTCTGAAAGGAACGATGCTGGGCGGCACGCGATCGGCTGTTCTGGGGCAACCGGTCGAGGCTTGTGGACCCAATGCAGAAACGCCGCCGCAGGATCTACAGCACAGGCTCTTGGCCATCCTGCTGCGACATCAGAACGGCGCCCCAGCGCGCGCAATCCCGCAAGAACTGGAACCTTGGTGGTGTGCAGCCGGCGCGGCTGCCATCATCATGGTCGGTCGGGTATGTCGATCCGCAACAAGCCGACATCCTCCAGTTCGCGATCGGTGAACTGCAGCAGAGTGCGGTGACTGCTCCGAATCCGGGCTTGTGCCACCAGCAGGTCCAGCAGGAAGCGCAGCATCGACGGCCTCCGCGTCGTGAATGCGACTTACCTAATCGGATCCCGGTTGTGGGAGGTGTGATACGCCTCACATCCGCTCCGCGATGCGGGCACAGACGCGTACCGATCTGGAAGAGACTGACGTGAATACACGCGGATCGTGCCTGCGTCTCAAGGCATGCGAATACTCAGGGCGAAAATCCTGTGCGATCTGAGATGGAAATCGGGTGCCATGCGAGTCAGATCTCGCTTGCCGTATGGCCTTGCGCGATCTTCTGCAAAGCTTTGTGGTCGTAGATCGTGCAGGCGCCCGGCACCAGAGAGATATAACCCTTCCGCTGCCAAGCTGAGAGATGCCGGTTGGTGCCCTCTCGCGAGAGACCGACCATATGCCCGAGTTCGCGTTGCGTGGTCAGGACACGAGTGCCATCCCGGTCCGAGCCACCAGCCAGCGTGATCAGCACCTTGGCCAGACGCTGTTCTGCGCCTGCGAAGGCTTGATCCGTTAATTGCTGGCTTGTCCGGCGCAGTCGTCCGCTCAGGATTGCGAGCAATCGGACTGCCAGAACGGGGAAGTCATCGAAAAGAGGAAGCAGGTCGCGCCGTTCGAGCAGCAGCAGGCAACAGCGGGTCGCCGCGATCGCGTCCGCCGTCCGGGGCCCGTCATCGAGCAAAGCGATCTCACCGAAGACCTCGTCCGGGCCAATGAGATTCATCACCAGTTCCGACCGGCCCTCTGGACCGGGCGCCGAGATTCGGACGTGGCCGCTGACGACAGCAAGCAGTCCATGGCTCTCGTCTCCCCGACAGAAGATGCGCTGACCGCAGCGGAATGTGAGAGGCTGCGCGCGGAGTGCGAGCCGGTCGAGGACCGCTTGCGGAGCATCCCAGAACAGCTTGTGCCGCGACAGCATGGCACGCTTATCGACAATCGAGCCGGCTTTACCGGACCGCACGCGCCGGGCTCCTGCTCGCTTTCCCGAAGCACAGCATCGAATCGCTGCGCGGCGAAAATCCGTAGCGTTCAGGATCTCGCATATTCCGCCGCATCCAATGCATGCCGCTGATGAAAGATACCGTATTCGTGGTTCGTGAGCGGCATGCACACGATAGCGCGGCGGGTGAATTCTGTAAAAGGATATCTCGCACGCTGGGACCTGATAGCCCGCTCGGATCGGAATGCCCGGAGAATCGGTCGATGATCTGATGCTCCGGGCGACGGCGTCGTCGAGCGGCGATCGACGCGCGCCGCTGTCGAGGCGTCCGCGATGTCGCTCGCGGTGAGACGCAGAGCGTGCGGATCCCGGACGATGCCGCGGCCTCTACACGTGTGATGACCGTCACACGTGCTGCGAGCCGATCAACTTTACAATCTCCGCTCCCACGAGGTGCTTCGCCCTAAGCCTGATGAGAGGCTGCTCATGCAAACTGCCCCAGACCAGAAGCCTTTCAGGCCCGACCTGTCGTCGCCGGCGCTCAAGGATCCGGCCCACGCCTTCTCGAATTGGAAAGGCATGGCTAGCGGTCGCCAATACGGATCTCCAAACCCGGACGCTGTCGAGGGCGCGCTTCGCACCTTCGTTGATCAGTTCGAGGAGGGGTTGGCGGTTGTCGACAAGTGTGGGCGGGCGCTGTTCCTCAATGCCGCTGCCAAACAGATTCTGGACGGCGCTCATTTGCGCCTTCTAGACGGATATTTGCGTGCGAATTCGTCGAGCGGCAGCATGGCGCTCCGCAAGATGATCGACGACTGCGCAGTCAAGAATTGCGGTGGCTCGCTTCGTCTCGTGTCCGACTGCAGTACGTTGCTGATCGCCGCGAGCGCAATTCCGTTCAAGAACAATTCGAAATTAGAGACATCTGTGCTTCTGCGACTGATCAATCCTGCGACTGCTCTGCTGCCGAGTGAGAGTGCGCTGCGGGCACAGTTCGGATTCACCCACACCGAAGCCGCGCTCGCCCTCGAGATGCTCGCCGGAAACGACCTAGCCGCCTGTGCGATCCATCGAGGGATCACGCTGAACACGGCACGCGCTCACCTGCGCAGCATGTTCGATAAGACGGAGACATGCCGTCAAGCGTCCTTGATACGACTCCTCCTGCTCTGCCCGCGAACGATCATGGGGCAGGCCGTTTAGATTGCATCGACCCGGATCCCGACGGGTTCAGGCCGCGGTGGTGCTCGAAGCCTCCCAGATGTCGGCCAACCGGCCATGGGAACAGCTGTGCCCTGTATCCGATGGTGTGAGACGGATCAGTCACGCATGTCATTCGCTGCGGCAGAGTTCTCATGCCCGGCCCGCGGCCACGGGCGTCAAGGGATCAGCCCCAGGCTGCGGCCGGCTTCGACGGGCCGCAGGACGCCGTAGCCGAACTCGGCGTTCCATCCTGCAGGTCCGGATTGCAGGGCGGTCGCGCGCAGGGTCTGCACCATCGACGCGGCCGTGGTGGCCGTCGGCTTCGCGCCCGTACGAAGCGCTGCGACACAGCCGGCCGCGACCGCGCAGGCCGCTGAGGTTCCCCCATCGGGTACGAACCGGCTCCGGCTGAGCGAGCCCAGGAAATGGCTGTAGGCCGTCAGGTCCGGTTTCTGCGGCGTCATCCCGGCGATCGACGGTCCCTTGGCGGAATAGCCGAGCCGCTCCCCAGCGACCGTGCAGGCGGCAAGGGTGAGCACCTCCGGATAGGCGTTGCCCCCCATGATCGCACCCGTCGCCCGCTTGAGGCAGGGAGCTGCTGGGCATTCGGGCCCACAATTCGAGCCCGCGAACACGACGTCGATTCCGGCGAGCGTCAGGGCGCGCACGAAGGACCGGAACGGATGGTTCGGGTTGTCGACGTAGCGGCCGGGATGACCTTCAGGAAAGTCGAGGCTCGGGTGGTAGATGCCCCAGCTGTTGCTCACGACGAGCGCGTCGTGCCCGGCGGGCGGCCCGTCGAGCACCCAGCGAGTGATCAGGAACCAGTAGGCCTGGATGGCCGCTCCAACCGTCCCCGCAGCCGTGTGATCGCCAGCCGCGCGGGCGGTGAGGGCCGGGATGTCCAGCAGGGTGGCCTTCGGCGCCGCAATCAGCGCGTCAAAGGCGCACATCGTCCCGTGCCCGACCCGGTGCATGCCGGGTACGGAGACGATGGCCGGGGGCGACCAGGACTGGTCGGCGTTGAGGAGCGGCGGCGTGCCGAGCCGCGCGCTCAGCCGCGCCAGGGAGATCCCAACATCCACGATGGCGATCGCCACGCCCGTGCCGTCGAGGCCGTTCCGGGCGAGCACGCCCGTGTCGAGCCGCGTCCGCACATCCGCCGCGGTTCCGGCCGCCCGGCTGCTGCCGCAGGTCAGGGTCGTACCGATCTCGGCATCTGAATAGATCGCACCCCCATCGAGCGTGGCGGGAATTTCTCCGGAGGCAGGCACGGGGATGGTGGCACGCACCAGGAACCGATCTGACCGGCGTGAGTCGAAGGCCATGGGAGGGATCTCCCGCGCGGACGCTCCCGCGCCGATCGGGATCGCCCCGAAATCACCGTCGAGCTTCACCCCATCCGGGACCCGATGCGCGCTGAGCCAGCGGTTGGGTGCCTCGCGCGCGGACAGACTTTCGGCGGTCCGCACCAGGGACGGGTCGCGCGGCCTTTCCCAGAGAACGCGACGGAATCCGGATTGCGGTACATTGCGCGCCACGGACGCCTCCATTCTTCGCCGCGCGATCAGGCGCTGCCGAAGCGATGTCCGCCTCGGCGGTGCATGGTCAGACCCATTCCGCCTGCGCCGCCACCAGCGTGTCCTTGTAGAGCTGGCACTGCTTGATGAAGGGCTTCAACTGCTGGCCCACCTGGAGGCCCACATCGACGTCCTGACGGAAGTGCAGGCCCGCAATGACGCGGTTGAAGCCAACCCGCGCGGCCAGCGCCTCCAGGGCCTGGGCATGGGCCGGAACAAGTTCCGCCAGGCAGGCGGAGGTAAAGCTCCCGATCAGAGCGTGACCGGCCGGATAGGAGGCGTGACCCGGCACCGGAACCGGCGGGTAGAGCATCGGGCAGACCTGGGATGGCCGCGGCCGTGTTGGGTTGCGCAGCTTCAGCATCATCATCGCCAGCTCGCCGCAACGCGCGATCAGCTTCATCAGCAAATAGGTCTGCGGATGCGAGGCCCTGCTGATGTTCAGCAACTGCAGCCAGGAGGTCTGGAAGTTTTGGTTCTGCTGGACGATCTCCGAGAGTGCGTCCGGACGCTCGGTGATCGCCAGAATCAACAGATCGTCGATCATCGCCTGGGTGATGGCGGCCGGCCCCGGCAGCGCAATCGCGGCATCCCAGGTCTTGGTGCCCACCTTTGCCTTCATGAATTGCGGCATGATGGCGAGCGCGAGCAGGTCAGGATCCCAATCGGAGGCCCGAAAGGTGGCAGTGAGATTGGCCGGAACCGGGATCTCCGCGAGCGGATGGTCGGCGCGCATGGCGAAGACCTGCGGACCAAGTGCGCCCGCCGAGTCGGCCCAGTTGGCGCCCATCGGGCTCAGCCCGTTGCCACCCACGGCGTCGAACCAGTTGGCTCCCATCGAACACTCCCCGATCCGTCAGTGGGCCGGTAACTGGCCGGCTCGGGACCGGCTCCGCTCATCACTGCGGCAGGCCGGCCCGCTCAAGCTTGTCGATAAAGCTATCTAGCAGATTCTTTGAGAATGGGCACCGCGTTGAATAAGATTTGAGCCGAAAATTTGGCTGTATCGATAGGATCGCTTGAGCAGCAAGATTGGCTTCAGAAACACGGTCCAGAGACACCAGCGTCGCAGCGAGTATTCTCAAGGTCGCGCACAGTCTCGGATTGAGCAAGAAAGCCTTTCGAGACCATACCAGAGCTTCTTCATAGTTTTCGTTGATATAATGCGCTTGAGATAGAAAAATCAGGTAGAAATAAGCCTGCACATCAACGGGAGACATGCGTAGACCTTGCTCGGCCCTTGAGACGGCCGCGTCCCCCTGTCCGACATAACCGTAAACGCCGCTGCTGAGCGTCCAGGCCATCGCGTTGCCGGGGGACGCTTCGAGGGCACGCTCGAAGATCAGCATTGCGTTGGCGTATTCGCGAAAGAACAGCGCCTGCGTGTGACCGTAGACCGCCAGCGCGAAGCCGTCGGCCGGATCGCGCTCGACGGCCGCAACCGCGAGTCGGGTCGCCTCCTCGGCCTCGGCGGAGACGTCCGCGGCCCAGCCCTGCGCCATGTTGTGGATGTGCCAAAGGGCGGCGTACGCGAAGGACGTCGCGTAGGTATCGTCTGCCAGCATCGCGCCCTGGAGCAGTTCGCGAGCCTTCGGAAACTCGGGGCTGCGCATCAGGTACATGGCGTCGACGGCCTGCAGCACGAGCTCGTAGGCGTTCCGATTTTCGGAACGCTTACGGAGCGCACGCTTCAGCTCGGCTTCGCGGACGTGGGGAGCGATGCTCCACAGGATGCGGGTGGCGATGCGGCCCTGCAACTCGAAGATGTCTGCGCGCGATCCATCGTAGCGGTCGGCCCAAATCACCGCACCCGTCTCCTGATCGACCAGGCTCGCGTTGATCCTGAGCTTGTCTTTGCTGGCCGCTACGGATCCGCTCAGCACGTAGCGGACGCCGAGTTCCCGGCTGACGCGCCTGCGGTCGACGTTTCGGCCCTGGTAGGGCAGCGTGGAGCTGCGGGCGATGACCAGCAACCCGCGCACGCTTTGCAGCGCCACGATAAGATCGTTCGCCAGCCCCATGCCGATGTAACTGGAGCCGCCTTTCCGCCCTTCCGTTCGGAAGGGCAGCACCGCGATCGAGGGGACCTTGGCCTTCCGCCGACGCAGCGGTCGCGCCGCTGGATCGGATTCGGGCTGGCTCCCCAGCACCGAATAAGCCCGCACCGGTATCGCCATGTTTTTGAGGTGGACCGGACCGAGATCGACCGCCTTGATCTTCGCGCGTGGCGCGATCGAGTCGAAGACGGGCTTGGAGATGATGATGCCGTCCGGCGGCGCCATTTCCTGCAAGCGCGCCGCGATGTTGACGCCGCGGCCGAACACGTCGCCGGAATCGATGATCGTGGAGGCGACGTTGACGCCGATCCGGAACCTGATCTTGCGCTCGCTCGACTGGGCGCGTTCGGTGGCGGCGACCTCGTCCTGCAGATGTAGCGCGCACGCAACCGCGTCGAGCGGCGAGTCGAAGGACGCGATCAAGCCATCGCCGGTGTTCTTGACGATGTGGCCACGGAAAGAGACGACACAGGGGTCGATCGTGCGAACCCTGAGCGCGCGCAGCCGCGTGTGCGTGTCCTCTTCGGCGATCTCGGTCAGTCGCGAGTAGCCCACCACGTCGGCCGCCAGGATCGCGAGGGTGCTGCGGACGATTTCCTCGGCTGGCGCCCGCGTATCCGCCATCCGTGGCTCCTGATCGTCCATCCGTAACGAGCGATCCCGATGAAGCCGTGCATCGCGGCAGTATGGTTCCTTATCATGGTGGGGCGTACCTGGGGAGCAGCCTCCTGATCAGGACTTCTCCATCGGAACTCAGGAGCAGAGTTGGGCTCGCCAGTCGATTTGCAGCGCGACTGTGGAAGACTGCATCCAGACCTCCCGACAGGATCGCCGAACTGACCAAGATTCTGAAAAGCGGGCGCCTGCCGGTCGTCTTCGACAATACGGGCAATCTGACGAAGCTGGCCGATCCTGATACTCCGTATATCCGCGTGGCCGCCGACCTGATCGACAAGCACAGCGCCTGAGTGACGCTGGCCGCCTCGCCGCCAGTCGAGCTATCGACCCAGGCTGATCGCGGTCGGCCTGCGCCTACGGGGAGCTCGCCCCGGGCGCCCGGTCTGGGCCACGTACAGCCCCATCCGGCCTCTTCGGCGGATGCCAGCCCGACGCGGCGCGACCGAGGGCGTGCGGATCGCCCCTCGAGCCGGTGGATTGCGTCGGACAAGACCGCCTCATCCCTGTCGCACGCGGGCAAAAACCCTGCTGTCGCGCTGCTCGGGTTGCGCTTCAACGAAGGCGCGGATGGCTTCGGCGATCTTGCGCCCGCCCTGTACCGATGGCTCGATCGGATTGGCAAAGTCGGCGTTCTCGCTGCAGAGAACACGCAGATCAAGGATGTCGAGGCCGCGGGCGAAAGCCTCGCGCGTGATGACGTCGTTGAGCAAGGTGAGCGCCGTGCTCGCCAGGAGCCTGCGCTGCGGATCCGGGTAGCGCGGATCGTAGATCGTGCAGAGGGCCGTTGGCCGTGCCACCGACCGGACCGCATCCAGCATGGCCGCGTACTCGGCCTGGAAGCGCTCCCGCACCTCGGCCAGAAGGCCCAGGGCGTCGGCCACCGAACGGGCGGTCCGTTCGAGCACACCGGACGCACGCAGCGCATCGTTGCCCCCGACACTCACCACAAGGTGGGTGGTGTTGGGCGGGATGCCTCCAAGTTGACGGCGGACATCCGCCGTGACGTTCCCATCGACGGCGAGGCGCGTCGCCTGCCATGGGTCGGGCAGCGCCGAGCGAAGCTGCTGCACGACCTCGGGCCCCACGCCGACATAGGCCGCATTGTCGAAGACGGAGTCGCCGAGGAGAACGACGTGCGCCATTGATGCCTCACCTGAAATGTCTGTCTCAGAGCGCGTCCGGCAGGCGTCCTGTGCGGGGTTGAGGGGTCGCTACGCTGGTGACGGGCCGGAGGCCGCCACGATCATCGCCCTCGAGAGCGCGCGCAAGCCGCTCGATCAGGTCGGCCTTGCCGTGCATCCAGGTCGGGGGGCGTTGACCGGTTCTTCGCCTGGATCAGCCGCAACCGACGCCTGTGGAAAGACCCGGAGGCCGCGCTCGTCTCAGCCCAGTGTCGATCGTCGCCTGTGCGCTCTTCGAGAAGGTGTGCGGCCCTGCGCGGCTCGCTGTGTGCGCCCCCGCACGCGCCGGTCAGTCCCGCGGCGCAGCACCTTGGCATCGTGGTGCCGCAGCGCCACCTCGGCGCCGGAATAAAACCGGACGCGGCCTGCGCCGCACCTGCACGAGGTAACCCATGCCGTCCCTGCTCGACCCGATCCGCATCGGCGCCATCGAGGCGAAGAACCGGATCTTCATGGCCCCGCTCACCCGCGGCCGCGGCACCCGAGAGCACGTTCCGACCCCGATCATGGCCGAGTATTACGCCCAGCGCGCCGGCGCCGGCCTGATCCTCACCGAGGCGACCGGCATCAGCCAGGAGGGGCTCGGCTGGCCCTACGCGCCGGGCATCTGGTCCGACGCCCAGGTCGATGCGTGGCGACCGATCGTGAAGGCGGTGCACGACCGGGGCGGCAAGATCGTCTGCCAGATCTGGCACATGGGCCGGCTGGTCCATCCGGATTTCCTCGGCGGCGCCAAGCCGGTCTCGTCCTCCGCCACCACGGCGCCCGACCAGGCCCACACCTATTCCGGCAAGAAGCCCTACGGCGAGGCGCGCGCCCTCGAGGTGTCCGAGATCCCGCGGCTGCTCGCCGATTACGAGCGGGCCACCGCCAATGCCGTGGCGGCCGGCTTCGACGGCGTGCAGATCCATGCGGCGAACGGCTACCTGATCGACGAGTTTCTCCGCGACGGCACCAACCATCGCACCGACCAGTACGGCGGCTCCATCGAGAACCGCGTGCGGCTGCTGCGCGAGGTGACCGAGGCGGTGGCCAAGGTCGTCGGGCCGGAGCGCACCGGCGTGCGTCTCTCGCCGAACGGCGCGATCCAGGGCTGCAACGATGCGAATCCGGAGCCGCTGTTCGTGGCTGCCGCCCAGGCGCTCGCCGATGCCGGGATCGCCTTCCTCGAGATGCGCGAGCCGGGACCGAACGGCACCTTCGGCAAGGCCGATCACCCGCCGATCGCGCCGGCGATGCGGCGCGTGTTCCGCAACCCGATGATCCTGAACGCCGATTACGACGGGATCAGCGGCCAGAAGGTGCTGGATGCCGGCGACGCCGACGCGATCGCGTTCGGCCGGACCTTCATCGCCAATCCGGACCTTGTCGAGCGGATCGCCAAGGGGGCGCCGCTCAACAAGGACGACGCTGCGACTTGGTACAGCCAGGGCCCGAAGGGTTACATCGACTACCCGACCCTGACCGAGTCCCGCGCCGCCTGAGGCGCGGCGGCCAGGTTTTGCCGCCGCGCTCCGGACAGGCGCGGCGGCAAAGCGTGGCGGTCCCTAGGCAGCGGACCGTCGCGCGCCTATGTGAGGGCAGGACCATGGATGTGCCTGCACCTCACGCGCTCGCGGAAGCCGGACCGACCGACGGGCGCTGGAGCGCCGCGGACCGGATCGCGGAACTGCGCGACCTCGCGATCCTCGATTCCGAGCCGGAGCCGCTCTACGACGATCTCGTGCGGGTCGCCGCCTATGTCTGCCGAGCGCCAGTCGCGCTGGTCAGCCTGGTGGATGCCGAGCGGCAATGGTTCAAGTCGGAGGTGGGCCTCGGCAAACGCGAGCTACCGATCACCTGCTCGGTCTGCGCCCACACGATCGAGGCCGGCGATCTGCTCATCATCCCGGATCTGACGGCCGATCCGCGGACCACGGAAAATCCCCTGGTGACCGGGGCGCCGGCCTTCCGCTTCTACGCGGGCGCGGTGATCCGGGGCAGCTACGGCATCCCGCTCGGCGCGTTGTGCGTGCTGGACCGCGTCCCGCGGCCCGACGGGCTCGATCCGGAGCAAACAGCGACGCTACTGGCGCTGGCGCGGCAGATCTCGAGCCTGCTGGAGCATCGCCGGACGCTGGCGAAGGTCGCCGCACGCGAGGCCGAACTCGCCGCGAGCGAGCGCCGCTTCCGCGTGATGACCGCCGCAATGCCCCAGATGGTCTGGACCACCCGGCCGGACGGTTTCCACGACTATTACAACGACCGCTGGTACGAGTTCACCGGCGTCCCTTACGGCTCCACCGACGGCGAGGGCTGGAACGGGATGTTCCATCCCGAGGACCAGGAGCGGGCCTGGACGCGCTGGCGCCATTGCCTCGCGACCGGCGAGCCGTACGAAATCGAGTATCGCCTGCGCCATCACAGCGGCGACTATCGCTGGACCCTCGGGCGCGCCATGCCGATCCGGGACGCCGAGGGGCGAATCGAGCGCTGGTTCGGGACCTGTACCGACATCGACGATCTGAAGCGCGCCGAGGCCGAGGCCCGCAAGCTCGCGGTGATCGTCGAGACCTCCAAGGATTTCATCGGACTCTCCACCCTCGAGGGCGCGATCACGCATCTCAACGAGGCGGCGCTGACCCTGGTCGGCTTGCCCGATCTCGCCGCCGCGTGCGCATGCAAGGTTCACGATTTCTTCACCGACGATAGCCGGCGGGTGCTGGCCGAGACCGTGATGCCGGCGGTACGTCGGGAGGGGTTCTGGGAGGGGGAACTCGCCTTCCGGCACTTCGTCACCGGCGAGCCCGTGTCGGTGCTCTACAACATCTTCCCGGTGCGCGACCCGACCGGGGCGGAGATCGGCTACGCCACCGTGACCCGCGACCTGCGCGAGGCCAAGCGCGCCGAGGAGGCCCGCGACCTGCTGATCCGCGAGCTGTCGCACCGGATCAAGAACATCTTCGCGGTGGTGGGCGGCCTCGCCGCCCTGACCGCCCGGAGCGATCCCGCGGCCAAGCCGTTCGTGGCGGCGTTCCGCGAGCGACTCGGGGCGCTGGCCCGGGCTCACGAATATGTCCGTCCCCATTCTCCCGACAGCGCTCCGCCGGTCGCCGGCCAGACGGTGCTCGGGCTGATGCGCCTGATCATGGCCGCCTACGAGGAGGACGGCCGCTCGCGCGTGATGATCAGCGGCGACGATGCCGAGATCGGCGAGCGCACCGCCACGGCCCTCGCGCTGATCATGCACGAGCAGGCTACCAACGCGGTCAAGTATGGCGGCCTCTCGACGCGCGCGGGCGGCGTCTCGCTGAGCGGGATCCGGGAGGCGGACCGCTACACGCTGACCTGGCGAGAGGAGGGGGGCCCGCAGGTCACCGGCGCGCCGTCCCGGAAGGGCTTCGGCACGGTGCTGGCGGAGCGCAGCGTTGCCGGCCAGCTCGACGGCGTGCTGGAGCACGATTGGGCGCCGGGTGGTCTCCTGATGCGGCTCAGCGTCCCGCTCGAGAACCTGCGGACCTGACATGGCCCGGCCGCCGGGCGCGCCCGGACCAGGGCTCGTCGTCCTCGATTTCGACGGTACGCTGGCCGACAGCTTCGCGTGGTTCTGCTCGGTGCTGAACGGCGTCGCCGACCGCTACCGTTTCCGCCGGGTCGAAGCCCACGAGGTGGAGGAACTGCGGCTTCAGGGCGCGCGGGCGATCGTCGCCCATCTCGGCATCCCGCGCTGGAAGCTGCCGCTCATCGCCCGCCACATGCACATGCTGGCCGCGCGCGACGCCGCGCAGATCGCCCTGTTTCCTGGTATCCCGGCGATGCTGGCCGCGATCGCGGAGGGAGGCGTCCCGCTGGCGATCCTGTCGTCGAACCGCGCCGAGACGGTGCGGCGGGTGCTCGGGCCGGACAACGCCGCCCGCATCGGCGCCTATGCCTGCGGAGCCTCGATCTTCGGGAAGGCGCGTCGGTTGCGGGCCCTGCTCGCGCGGACCGGCGTGCCGCCGGGCCGGGCTCTCTGCATCGGCGACGAGATCCGCGACCTCGAGGCGGCGCGCGCCCTCGGCTGTCCATTCGGGGCCGTGGCCTGGGGCTACACCGACCCGCAGGCCCTCGCGTCTCTCGGCCCCGAGCACCTGTTCTCGGAGCCCGGGGAGATCGCCCGCCTCGTGGCGGGCGCGGCCGATCACAGGCCGCGATTTGCGCCTGGCACGACGCTGGTGCCGCTGCCGCTGCCGAATGGCTCGTAGCGGGTCAGACCGCGGAACAGCTGGCTGAGGAAGGCGCGGTCGGCGCCGCTCGTCGGCGTCGTGCGCTCGATGAAATCGAAGATCCGGCCGTCCTGCAGGCCGTAGAGCGCCACCCGCTCGACCTTGAAGGCGGACGAGAAATAGACCGCCGTCACCTTCTGGTCCTCGACCTGCTCACCCAGGAACATGATCGTGCGGCGGGTGTTCTGCGAGATGTAGTACCAGGACTTGTTCCCCACGGTGGACACGGTCGAGGGCGTGCCGAGGATCTGCAGCACCTGCTCGGGGCTCATGCCGGGCTTGATCGTGGCGAGTGCCGCCTGATCGACCTGATAGCCGTGACGCAGCTCCTCGCCGATGCAGCCGGACAGACCGGTTGCCGCAAGGCCGAGCAGGGCGAGGCGCGCGAAGGACTGGACGAAACGGCGCCGCATCGGGCCCCCAGAGAGCGTGTTGACGGACGGGGCGCAACCGTCGCCGCCGACACGGGGCTCCGACGGCGCTTGCGCCCTGGGCGTGGGTTGCCGTACCGCGGGGTTATGGCTTTGACAAGGCAAGCTTGGCCACAGATGGCCGGGGTTCGGCACCGATGATCGCCGGGTTGTTCCGGCGCGCGCGCGCACGGCGCCGCGCCGTCGAAGGGCTGCACCTGGCCCTGAGCCAGGCCGCACGCCGGCCGGGCCTCTACACGCGCCTCGGCGTGCCCGACACCGTCGAGGGCCGGTTCGAATCCCTGTGCCTGCACGCCATCCTGGTCCTGCGCCGGCTGAACCGGCTGCCGGCACCCGCCGCCGAGGTGGCGCAGGATCTCGTGAATTCGGTGTTCACCCAGCTCGACGCGTCCTTGCGCGAACTGGGCGTCGGCGACATGGGCGTGTCCAAGCGGATGAAGAAGCTCGGTGCAGCCTTCTATGGTCGGGCCGAGGGCTACGATGCCGCCCTGGAGGCCGGCGATACGGCGGCGCTGCGCGCCGTTCTCGTCCGCAACGTGCTGGGCGGCGAGGGCGACGGGCGCGCACTCTCCGCCTACGTGCAAGCCGCCGATGCCGCCCTCGCCGGGGCCGATCTCGACGGGCTGCTCGGGTCCGGGCCGCCCTTCCCGGAGCCGGACGGCTTCGCGCCGATATCGGACCCTGCTGGAGATGGAGGAAACCCATGACCCGCCACACCAGCCCGGACGGCTTTCCCCTCGCGCGCTGGGTCAGTGTCGAGCGACTGCCCCAGGGGCGCGGCGCCGTCACCGTGGAGGCGAGCCCGGCCGAGTGCGCGGCGCTGGCCGCCGATTTCGGCATCCCCGGGATTCGCGATCTGGTCGGGCGCTTCGCCATCGAGGGGCCGACCAGCCGCCTCACCGTGACCGGCACCGTGGAGGCCCTGGTGACGCAGGTCTGCACCGTCAGTCTCGAACCCTTCGAGGCGCCGGTCCGGGAGCCGGTCGAGGTGGTGTTCACCGATACCGACCAGCTCGCCGGTACCGATGCCGAGGATGCCGATATCCCCGACCCGCTGGTCGGCGGCCGCATCGATTTCGGTGCGCTCACCGCCGAATTCCTGGCGCTCGGTCTCGATCCCTACCCGCGCAAGCCCGGCATCACCTTCGAGCCGGTGGTGGCAGGCGACGATTCGGGACCGTTCGATAAGCTGCGCCGGATCCGTGACGGGGAGGCGTAGGCCCGGCTCGTTCGCGGTGTCGAGCGGATCGAGCAGGCTGTCGCTTTCCCGGGCGCATGGAACGCCAGCAGAGGGCGACCCGGGATCCAAGCGCAGGCGGTCGCGAAGCGTCCCGATGAAGCAACCTGTGCTGCTGATGCGGCCGGCCTGTGTGCTGGATCCGGACCGCCCGCCACTGCGTTCCAGGCGTCCGGAACTGGGCGCGTCCCGGGTCAAACGGGACGTGATCGCGCGGCGCATTCTGCCAAACACCTTGCTGGGGCTGCTTCCCGGTCGGAGAACGGAACCGCGCAGCGCCCGAATTCATTTGCCCGCCGGGCCGGTATCGCTATGGTCCGCCGCGCTTGACGGACCCTGCCCCGCCATATCCCCCCGCTGAGACCCGCGACCCGCTACCGATATGTCCCAACGCGTGTGCATCTCGCTCGACGCCATGGGCGGCGACCACGGGCCCACTACGGTCGTGCCCGGAGCGGCGCTGGCCCGCGAGCGCCATCCCGAGACCACCTTCCTGATGTTCGGCGACGAGGCCGTGATCGCGCCGCTCGTCGCCAAGGAGCCCAGGCTCAAGGACGCCGTCGAGATCCGCCACACCAGCGTGTCCGTCGCCATGGACGACAAGCCGAGCCAGGCGGTGCGCCAGGGCCGGGGCAAGTCATCCATGTGGCAAGCGATTCAGGCCGTCCGCGATGGCCAGGCCGATGCTTGCGTATCGGCCGGCAATACCGGCGCCCTGATGGCGATGTCGAAGATCTGCCTCAAGACCATGTCGGGCATCGAGCGCCCGGCGATCGCCTGCCTGTGGCCGACCGTGCGCGGCGAGAGCATCGTGCTCGACGTCGGCGCTACCATCGGCACGGATGCCGAGCACTTGGTCGAGATGGCCGTGATGGGCTCGGCCATGGCGCGCATTGTGTTCGACCTCGAGCGTCCCACCGTCGGCCTGCTCAACGTCGGCACCGAGGAGATGAAGGGCAACGAGGCGGTCAAGGAGGCCGCCCGGATCCTGCGCGAGATGGAGAGTCCGGGCCTCACCTATCACGGCTTCGTCGAGGGCACGGATCTCGGGCGCGGCACGGTCGACGTGGTGGTGACCGAGGGGTTCACCGGCAACATCGCCCTCAAGACCGCCGAGGGTACCGCCAAGCAGATCGGCACGTATCTCCGCGCCGCCATGACCCGGACGCTGGCGGCCAAGATCGGAGCCCTGTTCGCCCGGCAAGCCTTCCGGGCGCTGAAGGACAAGATGAATCCGAGCCGGGCCAATGGCGGCGTGTTCCTCGGCCTGGAGGGCATCGTCATCAAGAGCCACGGTTCGGAGAACGCGCAGGGCTTCGCTGCGGCGATCGATCTGGCGCACGACATGGCGCGTCACGACATGATCCGCACGATCCGCGAGATGCTCGACCAGACCGCGGCGCTGGCGCCGGCCTGAACGGCCGGTGCTGGCTTGAGAGCCCGTCACCGGACGGGATGGAAATCGGACGGTCGCGGCATCACACCTGAGAATTGTGAAGCCGCTACCGTCCGGGAAGGACACAGATGGCAACCCTCCGCACAGATCCCGAGCAGTCCCGGCGCGCCCCGAAGCTGCGCTCGGTGGTGGTCGGGACCGGGTCGAGCCTGCCCGCGCGGGTGGTGACGAACGCCGCCCTCGCCGAGCGGGTCGACACCTCCGACGAATGGATCGTCCAGCGCACCGGTATCCGCCAGCGGCACATCGCGGACGAGAGCGAGACCACGTCGGTGCTCGGCACGCAGGCCGCTCGCGCCGCTCTGCAGGACGCGGGGCTGACGGCGGACGACATCGACCTCGTCATCTGCGCCACCTCGACGCCGGACCACACATTCCCGTCGACCGCGACCCAGATCCAGGCGGGGCTGGGCATCCACCAGGGGGCGGCCTTCGACCTCCAGGCGGTTTGCGCCGGCTTCGTCTTCGCGGTCTCGACCGCCGACAAGTTCCTGACCACCGGGGCCGCCCGCCGGGCGCTGGTGGTCGGCGCCGAGACCTTCTCGCGGATTGTCGATTGGGAGGACCGCACCACCTGCGTCCTCTTCGGCGACGGGGCGGGCGCCATCGTGCTGGAGGCGCAGGAGGCGCAGGAGGCGGCGGAGGGCCGCGGCGTCCTCAGCACGAGCCTGCGCTCGGACGGCCGCCACCGGGAGAAGCTCTACGTTGACGGCGGCCCCGGCTCCACCGGCACCACCGGGCGCCTGCGCATGGAGGGACGCGACGTGTTCCGGTTCGCCGTCGGACAAGTCACCGACGTGATCGTCGAGGCGTTCGAGCAGGCCGGCACGACCGCGGAGGACCTCGACTGGTTCGTGCCGCACCAAGCGAACCGCCGCATCATCGAGGCATCCGCCGACAAGCTCGGGATCGCCCGGGACAAGATCGTCCTGACGGTGGACCGCCACGGCAACACCTCGGCGGCCTCGATTCCCCTGGCGCTCGACGTGGCGCGGCGGGACGGCCGAATCCAGGCGGGCGACCTCGTGATGATCGAGGCGATCGGCGGCGGCTTCAGCTGGGGGGCGGCGCTCATCCGCTGGTAACGCCGCCGGCGGCGCACCTGAAACAATTCGCTGCCCCGGCGTGGTTGACCATGGGCAGAGCGCCGATTAGCGTGCCGGATCATAGGGATACGCCTTGAGCGTTTGGCGCGGCCGTCTGGACCGCGCCATGCGTGATGGGGCGAACGATGCGGGCGAGGGGACACGGCATGGCAGGCAAGACGGTGACGCGCGCCGACTTGAGCGAGGCCGTCTACCATCAGGTGGGCCTGTCGCGGACCGAGTCGGCAGCCCTCGTCGAGACTGTGCTGTCGGAGATCTGCGCCTGCCTGGCGAGCGGCGAGACGGTAAAGCTGTCCTCGTTCGGCTCCTTCGTTGTGCGCAGCAAGGGCAAGCGTGTCGGCCGCAATCCCAAAACCGGGGTCGAGGTGGCGATCGAGCCGCGGCAGGTGATGGTGTTCAAGCCCTCCAACGTGCTCAAGGCCAAGATCAACGGTCTGAACGGCGCCGGCGCGCACGACGACGATTGAGCGGGGAGAGGCGCCGCGCGGCGTTTCCGGCGCCGCGTCCCGGAACGCCGCCGGATTCCTGCAGCCATCAGGCTTGAGTGCGGCCCTGTGACCCGGCAAGATCGGGCCATCCCGTGCCGATCAGCAAGACCGCCATGCCCGCACCCCTCGCCGCCGAAGAGACCGTCGAACCCTCGGGCGGAGCCGGCGAGAAGAGTGCGCATGCGTTCCGCACGATCAGCGAGGTGGCCGAGGAACTCGACGTGCCCCAGCACGTGCTGCGGTTCTGGGAGAGCCGGTTCGGCCAGATCCGCCCCGTGAAGCGGGCCGGGGGGCGGCGCTACTATCGGCCCCAGGACGTCGAACTCGTCGCCGGCATCCGCCATCTTCTCCACGTGCGGCGCTACACCATCGCGGGGGCGCAACGGGTGCTCAAGGAGAACGGCGTCCGCTTCGTCCAGGCCGTGGGGCGCGGCGAGGCCGTAGCGGCCGCGCCCATGGTCCAGGAGGTCGAGGCGGGAGGTGGAAGCGGCGCGCTCGGGAACTCGGACCGGGCGTCCCTGGCGGAGGCTCTGGAGGAGCTTCAGGCCTGCCGCGCCCTGCTCGACGGGCTGCACGGTGTCGCCGCGGGCATCTGACACCCGACAGGGCCCGCGGGCTCGGTCCTGTGGCCATACCTGGTCTTGCGCTCAGCGCGGCGAGCGAACTTTCCGGCAACAACCCGCGTTGTCGCCCGCATGGCCGCGCCCAAATCCAAGCTGACACCCAGCCAGGAACTGATGGCCCGCATCATGCGGATCGTCCGCTCCTGCCCGGAGGCGGCCTCCGAAGTCTTGGAACTGATGTTCCTCGTCAGCCAGATCGAGGCGGCCACCAGCGTCGACCGGGAGTACCGCGACGCCAAGCGGGTGATCAGCCGCTTGCGCAATCCACTCTGGGAGATGGGTCCCACCGATCGGGAGAAACTCCTGGCCGCCGCCGAGACGATCCGCCGGGTCTGCCGTCTGGCGGAGGACGAGATACCCACCATTCCGATCGCCGATGCCGGGGAGCGGGCGCGGGTCGAGGCGCGGCTCGCCGCCGCCCTGGCCGGCGAATTCGACGGGGCGCAGATCGCGCGCATCACCGGGATCGTCGCGGCCGCGCTCCAGAATTAAGCCGCCGCTTGGGCCCTCGACGCCCGTGCAGGGCGTCCCCACATGGTCTCCACCGATGAACGGGGCTTCCGGACGCGCGTCCGAAGGCTGGTCCCGGGTCGGCACTGGAGAGACGCTGCCATGATTGCCCTTCGTCCGTTCGCCGCGCTGATCGCCGGGAGTATGGCCCTCGCCGCGCCGGCACTGGCCCAGGCACCGGCCAGCCGAACCAAGACGGTGGCGCCCGGCAAGACGGTGCGGCTCGAGATCGCGCCGAATCTCAAGAAGGATTGTTCTCCTGGGCCGATGCCCGAGTTCAAGGTCTCCGGATCGCCGAAGAACGGATCGGTGATCACCAAGGTTGGCAAGCTGAAGACGCCGGCGAGCTATCGCTGCCCCAACAAGGAGGCCGCCGTCCAGGCGCTGTTCTATCAGCCCAACAGCGGCTTCACCGGCACCGACGAGGTGACGTTCGAGGTCAAGAGCTCCGACGGACAAGTCCAGACGCACACCGTCAAGATCACGGTCGGGGCGGCCGGCGCCAAATCGGGAGACGAGGGCAAGAAAGAGGGCACCGATTTGTGAGCAGGGGCCGGGCCACGCGGTGTCTGCTTAGTTCTGAGGCCCGGGCAGCCGTTCGGGCGCGGCACGGAGTCTCGCCCGTGCCGCCTTCAGCGCTCGGGAGTGTTGCAAGCAATCGACATGCCGGGCGCCATGCTCGCCGCACTGCGACAAAAGCGGGCCTGTCGGTTGCATCCGAGCCGAGACAGGATGAAGCTGTCACGGTCTGAGAGGGTTATCGAATGCCCATGCATGCGACGAACGACCTTTTCCAGAGCTTCGCCCGAGGCTACGAGGCCCGCCGCGACACGGAGATGACGCTCTCCGAGTATCTCGATGCCTGTCGCGACGAACCGCTGATGTACGCCTCGGCCGCCGAGCGGATCCTCGCGGCGATCGGCGAGCCCGAATTCGTGGACACCGCCAAGGATTCGCGCCTCGGCCGGATCTTCATGAACCGGACGATCCGCACCTACCCGGCCTTCCGCGAGTTCTACGGGATGGAGGAGACGATCGAGCGCATCGTCTCGTTCTTCCGCCACGCCGCTCAAGGGTTGGAGGAGCGCAAGCAGATCCTCTACCTGCTCGGCCCGGTGGGCGGCGGTAAGTCGTCGCTGGCCGAGCGGCTGAAGCTGCTGATGGAGGTTCACCCCGTCTACGTCCTCAAGGCCGGGGACGAGGTCTCGCCGGTTTTCGAGAGCCCGCTGGGCCTGTTCGACCCCGAGACGATGGGCGAGGAGATTCAGCGCCGCTACGGCATCCCGCGCCGGCGCCTCACCGGCCTGATGAGCCCGTGGGCGCTGAAGCGCCTCGACGAGTTCAACGGCGACATCTCGCGCTTCAAGGTGATCAAGGTCCGGCCCTCGCGCCTGCGCCAGATCGCCATCGCCAAGACCGAGCCGGGCGACGAGAACAACCAGGACATCTC
>Ga0316228_1000728_pt1 | contig 40283 bp, 49 predicted proteins | sample TBH18021metaG_FD_206005 | JGI IMG/M metagenome (GOLD analysis project Ga0316228, IMG submission 206005) | Freshwater microbial communities from Trout Bog Lake, Wisconsin, USA - TBH18021 | ecosystem: Environmental > Aquatic > Freshwater > Lake > Hypolimnion/Profundal zone | place: USA: Wisconsin... | reverse complement strand
AATTTGAACCCCAAAGTTTGAACTATGCGTTGCCCGCCTGCAAGAGTTCCTAAGGCCATAGCAACAAAACTGCATAAAACTGTCCAATGTGGTATAGGACTTGTTGCTGTTGCCATACCTGATGATATTAATACCAACCAAATTATACCAGCTGTTTTTTGAGCATCGTTAGTTCCGTGTCCAAGACTATAAAAAGCTGCACTAGCTACTTGCGCATATCTGAAAAACCTTCTCTGTTTTTCTGAAGATTGCGGCATACAATTGCGCATGATGGTATTCAAAACTGCACCGAGTACAAATCCAATGCAGGGACTAGCAACAATGAATATCAACGTACGCGATAGTCCTTCCCATTGCAAATATGTTGAACCGTTGGTAATTATAACTGCTCCAACAAGACCGCCTATTAATGCATGGCTACTGCTTGTTGGTACACCAAAATACCATGTAATAATGTTCCATGAAATAGCACCAGCTAATGCCCCAAAAATCACATATAAGTCAACTGCAGATGGTGAAACTATTCCTTTGCCAATTGTAGCTGCTACGGCAAAATTCATAACAAACATGGCTAAAAAATTACATACTGCTGCCATAATTACAGCTTGTTTGGTTGTAAGGGCGCCTGTTGCGACTACAGTTGCAATACTATTGGCCGCATCGTGAAAACCGTTTGTAAAATCAAAAATTAATGCAAGTAATATTAAGAATACTACTGCAAGGGTTATACCTGAGATCATATATCACCTTATCATATATAGATAAATTATAAAAGAATGATATACAATCTTGCTATAAAAATATGGTGCCTAGGTGGAGAATCGAACTCCAAACGATGGTTTACGAAACCATTGTTATACCATTTAACTAACCAGGCAGCAGTTTTACAAATTGTTCAAATGGAACAACTTTAACAAGTTGCATTTGACCTTTTAAATATCGGTCGGTTGGCATGTCACTTATTACCTGTCCGTTGGGCAATACAGCGTCGCCGTGCACGATAATTTCTTCTCTTGATTGCGTGGCCTGCAAACCCCACAATCTTATGATTGCTGAATCTCTTTCATTGGGATGGTTTTTTAACCATTCTCCCACATATGCGTAACAGGTATCTGCACCTAATGTGCGTCCATATTTGAAACCAGCAGCCATCTTAGAAATTGCGTTATCAAATGTAACGTTGGTTAATTTTTCAAATATTATTTCAGATACTAACATTGCAGATATTTATGGTACCCGGGGTCGGATTTGAACCGACAACATACGGTTTTTGAGACCGTCACCTCTGCCAATTGGGCTACCCGGGCATCAATAATATATTCAATATCATAGCTAAAAAGCAAGTTAAAAACTGGTGCCTGTGAGTGGATTCGAACCACCAACATCCGTACGCTGAATACGGCGACTCTACTAGTTGGCCTACACAGGCAGTGCTATGGTGCGTCCCAAGGGATTCGAACCCTTACTAACTACCTGCTCAAGCTATTGACTCTACCAATTGGCCTACGGATGCGTTATAATATGTATCTAGATTTGTTTTTTTCTTATAATTTCATCAGCAAAGAAAGAGAACCGTGCCATGACGTATACCTTAAAATACACCATACACAAACCGGTTGTTGCTGCCTGGTTTGAGGATGCGGTACCTGCTGGAAAATACATAGGCAATGCAATTTCAGATTGGATGTCTGGACATCCTTTGGTCAGGTCCGTTAGCTATAATAGAATTGGACCAAACGCTGTGCAAACTCTCCTAGGATTTGAATCCCAGGAAGCTGCTGAACAATTTCGTTCAGAATGGTATGACAATGATCACGTTAAGCAGCGCATATCGTATCACAATCAACAAGGTATAGCCGATTTATGGGGTAGTGACGGTTAATCACACCTGCTTGACGCTGTTGCACGCTTCCAAAATCGTGTTCCAGCTTTCTTTGTCTGGTCGGTATCCCCTGCAAGGCCATGATTCTGAGTATGAACGTATCGCATTTTTATGAAGATCCACTATCAATATTGATCTTGGTACGGTTCCTGTGTGTTTCGTGCCATGTAAAACATGTGCGTCATCAAACCCAAACAGCTCTCCGGTTTCCCATTGATGTTCCCAACCTTCGATATTAAAAACACAGCCTCCTGCATGTTCTAGACATAGGTGTATTCTTATGTAATTTTCATCCAATCCCCAGTGATGGTTTAGCTTGGTTCCGGGCAGCGCTGTATTGAATGTTACTCCGGATATGTTATCAAGATTTGCCTTGGTATATTCAAAAAGCCATGGCATTGTGTTGCATCGCATAGGGTACCAACGCATTTCTTCCTTGTCATGCATGTTCATGGCAGCTCGTTCTCTTGCATCAGTTATGCAGTTCCGCAGCATAAGGCTGACTGTTTTGATCTTGCCGCTGTATAATACCTCGCCAAAATTCCTCGTTACACCGTTTACCTTGTTTCCTCTATTGTTTGTTAACCATCCTTGTGAATCGCGTTGACCTTCTACCTCACACGCTAGGAAATATTGGTCACGTATCAGTTGCCAATTTTCAATCAATGGATCGGTATAAGGATTTGAACGGAATCTTATGTAGGGATTTTGGGTTAAAAACATGCTTGCCTTTTCATAAAACCTATGCCCGACGGTATTTATCGTGGGTTTTATGGGCAAATGCCTATTTTTGGTAGAAATGGTAGGAGATGACGGTAACGCTCCGCCGTAGCCTGCGTGTAAAGCAGGTGTTCTGCTTTTGAACTAATCTCCCATTGAAGCTTTGGTGCCCGCTGCCGGACTTGAACCGGCAAGCAATTGCGGCAGATTTTGTGGCTACGGCTTAAGGAATCGAAATGAAATAAAATATGTAAACATTTTTTAATTATGTATACAATTGACTAGAAAATCTATATTTTTAGATTTTTTTTAGCTAATAACACTCTAGCTTTAAAGGTATTGTATTTTACATTTAGGATTTTTGCACCCTCTATTAAACCATATTGATGATAAATGTTCATAGTCTCTATAAGATCAACAGACGGGCCTCTTCCCCCTTTATGATTTTTTGCAATCTTCCTTTTATGTTCAATGCTCTTCGATTTCCCTTTATTACCACAGCCGTTGCTATTACCGACCATGTGATCTTTGTTCAGTTTGCAAGCAGTATCGTAACCATATTTTTCCATGGTTCTTTGCCATGGATTTTTATGCGTACCTTGAGTCATTTTGGTTTCTAGCATTCTAGCAACCACTTCTGGATTATTCATGGGATTATCTTTTGATGTAAATCCTGATGAATTTCGCACTAGATTATAATATTTTCTATTATTACCGTAATAGAATTCATTTTCTGGTATATTGTATAAGAATTCTTCTTCTTTACGTATTAGGTCATCAATAGATGTTGTTATTTCGCATAATATTTCTCTAGTAAAGTCGCTTGGCTGTTTATTATATTCTTCAATAAATTTAGTGCCACTTCCAATATAACCATCATTTGGTGATCCTTCATGACGGCCAATATATTTTAATCCTGTGCGATTATTAGTCCATTGATAGATAAACCCTACAATCATAATAGTCTTCATGATTGTATTTATAATGTGTTTACCATTTTTACTTGAAAAAAACAAAAAGAATTTGGTACCTACGGAGAGATTCGAACTCTCAACACAGGGATTTTAAATCCCTTGACTCTACCGGTTGGTCTACGCAGGCATATCATTTTCATGTATTACTTTAACTTGTTGTTAATGCAATTATATATTAGTTTCGTTGTTTGTCAACAGTTTTTATAAATCTATCTATAAACGGTGTTATGCTGTATTCTGTTTCATGTTTGCAAGTTGCGAAGTTAGTCTTGCTCCAACAGTGTCTTGTTTGTTGTAATTTGGTTTCCGCCCTGTTCCGAGGTCTGCATGTGAATATATGCCAAACAGAAAGATAGTGTTTGAACGACGATCATACGCATATACAAGACTTTCGTCTTGTGTTAAATGTGCATGAAACAAATCACCGAATCGTCCAGATTTTAGAAAAGGAGTATCATTGCCTACCAGTTGTGTTGGATTTTCAGCTTTTAGCTTCAGCCATTTGGCAAGTTTCTTTTCAAGTCTGCTCCAGATTCCTGATTTCTGTAGAACAGCTTTCTGCTGATTCCAGTCTGGACCATCTCTAAAATTTACTGGTGGGTCTTGTGTCTCTTGACCATGTTGTGCAGAGGCTACAGTTGTTTTTAACTTTTTAGCCATTCAAGTGCCTCTGTTATATTCATGGCTGGACCAAAGCTGTCTGCAGATGTTTCATACAAACGCTTGACAGTATCTGTAGGTTGGCTAATGTCAACACTTTCAGCCAGAGGAATGTCATTGTTTGCGAGTGAATTATCAGTTCCTGGCTGCCAAGACTGCCACTGATTTTCGATTTGTTTAATACGCATGATAGCCTCCTTGTGCTGTATTTATATATTTAGCATAGTCTTGATAAATTACGACCAAAATGTTGCTTGTATTCTGTTCCCAGGAACAAGCTAACCCGGATCCCTACCCTACTACAACTGCTCTATACCATATAATGGTGTGGCCTTGTCTCAATTTAAGGGTTGAATCATATTGGTAACAGGTTTTATACCACACAAGCTCATGACACCTGCCGCCGCTGGGTACCTGCCCGAGGGTGCTTGGTACCCTAGGTGTACCTCACCTCGTTTCTCTGGCGCACACAACGGGTTTCGATCCCGCTACCTCCGGATTGACAATCCGGTGCTCCCCTGATTGAGCTACGTGTGCATTATTGGTATCCCTAGGGAGTATCGATCTCCCTCCTCCGCCTTGAAAGGGCAGCGATCTAGCCAGTAATCTATAGGGACTTAAATTTATTGGTATCCCCAGCGAGGATCGAACTCGCATTTCCGGATTGAAAGTCCAGTGTTCTCAACTCTAAAATATTATTTAAATCATTAAAATGGTCTATCATTGATATGTCAAAGTGCAGCTACACGCAATGTGCTTGTGGAGAATATGCAAATGAAATGACCTATTACGAATACAACTATACCAACGGTGAACCTGCATTATGGTTTAATGGACTGCACTTTGATCCCAACAATACAACACTGGTACAAACCAACAGCAGAACTGTTACAGTTGCTCCGTTGGATGACCTTGTTGCTAGAGAAATTGAAATTGGTTTTATAAAAATAGATGCCGAACTTCATGACTATCATGTTCTAGCCGGAGCCCGGCGTATAATTGCCGACCATAAGCCGGTAGTAATAGTTGAATATGGCAACAACACAAATATTTTGTCTATACTGGCGCAATATGGGTATGCATGTTACACACTTACTGGCACAAATGATACACTGTTGCCGTTGGTTAACGCAGATACGTGCGATCTTGTTGCCATTCCTTCAACAACTGTCCTATCGCCTACACTAACAGTTGCAATGCATTTGTATTATAGCAGTCTTCATAGGTTGCTGCAAACTGGGTACAACCGTGCCGATCATCTACAAACAGTTGATAACATTGTAGGATCTCTATTGGCAAAACGGATGCAATATAGATAGAGTCGACATTTGCCAGTTGGTACAGTGATTTTGTGTGTTCACTACTAACATGACATATAGTTGAACTCAAACAGATAATCCAGACAATTCTCTGTAACGTCTAAGATGGAAATACCCTCTTGTTTCTGATACTGGTAAACCTTTTTTTGATAAGACGTATTGATATCGTTGATAATTTCTATCATCATGCTTGAAAAAGTTATCAATTTCTGCCGGTGTTTGTAATGTTTTAAAACTTTGGGCTGGATTCTGGTTATCGTATACAGAAACATGATATCCCATACGCATCATAGTTTTCCATAATTTTAATCCATCATCACTTAGTTGTGTATCACTATATAAACGTAAAGATTGAGGGTTGTCATCTAGGATTTCTGCATAGAGGTCACTTGTATATGGCGGTTTTCCGCGAAACTCTGGAGATTTACCAGTTATACTCACTACCAGTGCTTGTGGTTTTTTAGCCAGTTCAGTTGCCAATATAATTTTATTATTTTTTTGATACCAATATAAAATAACTTGCTGACCTGCAATTTTCCATAAATCTGGTTTTACTTGCTCAGGTTTCGCACCATTTTTTATATAATCATTAATAACATATTCAAGTTGATCATATGTATCAAATACCCCTAAACCTTCTGGCATTTCGACCAACCAGGTGTTGACAAAATCTTGCCGATTATCCATTTTAAATCTCCTACTTTATTAATGTAGATATTTATTTCAAAAAGATGAGTGTTATTGTAACACAACTTGGCTAACCCATATCCCGTACGCCAGTATTGTGCTAAGTTAGCCACGCTATGGAGATGTAAAGTATTATTCTATTGATAAGCTATCTTGTAATCGCGTATGTCAACTCTAAATCCTATACACTGGCCCCCTAACCCGCCGTGTATCTGATACTGCCTGCCACAGTCGATCTTATTCTAGTGTGATACAGTACCTTACCATGCTGTCGGCACAAACTAGCACGCATGCTAGGATATGCCGCAGCAAATTTTTGGCTCCTGAGGAGGGGCACGATCCCCCAACCCCCTGATTACTTTTGGACCTTGTGGAGTTGCACCACACTTCCTTTTAGGTCCCACAGTCAGGTGCTCTACCAATTGAGCTACTCAGGATTATATATCTATAAATTCTTTTAAAATTCTTACAAAATCTTTTGTGTTATTACAAATGTCTTTCCATCGTATTCGTAAAACGGTAAATCCTTCTTCTACTAGTAATCTATCTTTTTCAATATCTCTCTGCTTTTGTTCCAAAAATCTATCGTGCTGATCACCGTCAATTTCGACTACTCGTTTAGTGTGTAACCAAACAAAATCTAAACTAAATCTATGAAAAGGATATTCTTTGATATAATTTTTATCATCAAACTCATTTTCAATTACCTGCATGAACCATTTTTCTGGCCAACTAGGTTGATTATTCCATCTAGACATTCCGATATTGTGTGCTCTGCCCTCTGCATGCGCACGCTTCATGCCATCTGATATACGTTGTTTAGCAGATTCAGACATAATCCTTCCTGGATATTTTTTACCCTTGTTTCCAGGTGCTCGTCCAAGATTAGCTTGCCTGCACTTTTCTTTAGTTTCTAAAGATTGGTTTTTGCCTAACATTGGTGTATGCTTCAATCCTGCATCAGTGTGCGATTTCCATTCGTGACTACGAAGTGATTGCAAACTTTTGCATTGCTTATTGCAGTTGGCACAGATATGTATCATGACTTTATTTATGTAGTTATGTGCCTTCACTTAGCTTATCGCATGGCAAAGAAATATTAAGGTATCAATTATATTTGCGCCGTTATCGGAACAAATTTAAAAAAATGGCTACGGCCCCTGGACTTGAACCAGGAACCAACAGATTAACAATCTGCTGCGCTACCAGTTCCCCTACGCCCGAATAAACTTTATCAATTGTTTCTATTGTCAATGAACACATCGTCTATGCATTTATAATAATGCAAAATATCAGTATGTCAACAGTTTTTTTTAATTTTGTGTTAACCAAGGTTCCAATCTTTGTACAGCGTCTTCCCATTGTAAAACCGTGTTAGTAGATGCGTCATGCAACAAGTATGACAAGCACCATCTTCCTTCGTCACTTGTATTAAGAACATTATGCGGAATACCTACATTAACTAAGCTTGGGCTTGAAAGCTTGGATTGGTATAAGAGTTGGCACTCATCGGGTTTCCAGCTAGCTACTCTATGACCCTTAGGTGTAATATGCACCGCCGCATTTAAATCAGGATTCATTGGTTTATACCAGGCCATTTGGCTACCCTTGCCACCATATATGTAATTGATCTTGGCATTATTATGTTTGTTGGCTCCGTCAATATGTATTTTTGTATTGAGATGTGGTGCAGTATAAAATGCTTCTTGATATCCTATTGTTATATTTTTTAATGCTAGCGCATTTAAAAGAGCTTTGGGTCTATCTGCGGCTGTAAGTTCCAACAAATTACTATACTCTGTACTTAAGTTTGTATAGGTAATTTGAAGTCTTTCTAATACAGATACGTCAGGTAGTAATGCTATATCAAGATGATAACAAAATTGATTAGCGCTGCTCATTGATTGACCCTCTTAAATTTGGAGCGGGGTGGGGGAATCAAACCCCGGTGCTGATTAGGCTCCAGACTGGCAATCTGGTGACAAGGCCACTTGTCCCCACCCCGCACTATTCTTCATGATATATCCACGTTTTAGACCATTATCAAAAACATGTCTATCTATGCCATATTTAGCCAGTATATCTCGCTTTTTCATACCTGCATCGATATCACATTGGATACCTTTCCAGTCTCGGACAGGTTTGCAACGTTTACCAGAATCCCATGCTGATTTATTTGCAGAGGAGATTTTATTTCTGGTTTCATTTGAAACGATTTTTGGCTTCTTCATCCTAGCAGAATTCATTCGTTGCTGCCGAGAGGCCCTTTCCTCGTCAGACAAAACCTTGTTTTTCAACGTTTCAGAAATCTTTGCCTTGTGCTCTGGCAAAAGCCTTCTGGAGGACAGTGACTTCTTCATTTTATCCTTTACACCTGGGCGCGATGCCATTGGAGTTTTTAGAAGTCGCTGTCTGGATGCTTCTCTAGCTTCCTGCGTTGCTTTTCCACGAACAGCATTACGGATTTTTTCTTTTGTTACGGCTGAATGTTTATATCCAGCTCTCTTGTTTTTACCAGTAGAGTTGATATAATCAAATCCACCTTTTCCTCCAATCTTGATGTTATACGTATCAGATCGTTGAACGAATGCCTCGTTGACAATCTCTTCTTCTTTTTGAAACATATCATTTGAAGTTTCAAAAAACTCTAGTATGGTCTTGGTAAAGTTTTCAATTCCGTGTTTTTGTATAGCAGCATTTAGGATTTTACCAGATCCCATGTAGCCATCATTTATATCGTCGATGACATGCACGCCGACGTAAATTTTGCCATTTATGTGGTTGGTGATCTGATATAGATAGCGATAAATCTGTTTCATGTACTATTTATACCAACACGCTACCATTACATCATACCCGCATCAAGTTTATTTAGTTGGTGAATCCAGGGAGATTTGAACTCCCAACCCAGTATTTTAGAGATACCTGTTCTTGCCGTTAAACTATGGATTCAAATTTTGGTACCCGCGGTCGGATTCGAACCGACAACCTCTGGTTTCTAAAACCATTACCTCTACCAGTTGGGCTACGCGGGCATGTGTGTGTAACGTGCGTCATCCCTCAAACACACTTACTCTTGGGATGCGTGACTCGCAATGTCTATGCTCGTAGTGTTGTCCAGCATAGACTCGGCTCCGGCGCTAACCGCACACGTAATTTTTTCACGGGCACTTCCCTTTTACGGGGAAGGAAGTTTATGGCTGTAGCCCCACTCCGATACCAGCCCAAAAATTGGAGGACCGAGAGAATTTCGAAATCTCGACACGCGGATTAGGTTTGGCATACAGGACTTGCACCTGTAGTGAGCTTTACTCATTTGCCCAAAGCCCGCTGCTCTGCCTCTGAGCTACCGGTCCATTTAATTCTAAACTTTATATTTGTATATTAACATATTTTAGTCGGCTGTCACGAGATAATTTTTTGTTGGAGATCCAGGCGGCGCTTGCATCCGCGTCGGTTTCCCGATTTCCCGGGTTGCAGCCGGGGCCATTACTATCTCTGGTCACTGGATCATATTAACTAAATAAACGAGATACAAGATGCGTCAACATCTTGTATCTCTAAACACAGTCTTATAATATAAAAGGAAAAAGACAATGTCTAATGATATTTATAGAAAATCATCTACTCTAAAAGAAAAACCATGTGCTGCATGTGGCAAACCAACGATTAATCCAAAGTTTTGTTGTCTCGAATGTTCATATAAACACCGAAATAAGCCAACTATCAATACTTCTTCTGTAAAACAAAAGATGGTAGAAAAAGAGTTGCTGTATATCAAAAATCCCAAAACTTGTTTATATTGTAATATGACAATTCCGTACAAACGACACATGAATAAATTTTGCAACCAATCTTGTTCGGCAAAATTCAATAACAAACACCGTGGTCCTCAATCAGAAATTTCAAAAAAGAAACGGTCTGAAACTTTAAAAGGACGTGCTACTAGGCCAAACCACGAGAGTAAAAATCTAGAATATATTGCCAAAAAACTTTTTGAATCACAAATAGTTGGCCCATACATCCGGGTATATCTATGCAAGTGCAAAATAACCGGAAAAATATGGTATTCAAAAACTATTAAAACTATACATCCAGATACTATAGATAACAAAAGTTTATATAGATACCAAACAAGGTTCACTTTCTGTATAACAGATTATGCAGACTGGTTTATGGATGCATCTGCACTTATCAAGCAATATGGTTGGTATTCAGCAGCTAACAGAAAAAACAATTTAGAAGGTTGTTCTCGCGATCACTTATATTCTGTCTCTGATGGATTTAAAAATGGTGTTGATCCAAAAATACTTGCACATCCAGCAAATTGCCGAATCATTCCGCATCGAACAAATCAAAACAAACATTCAAAATCTTCTATAACATTAGAAGAGTTAATGAAACGGATTACCATGTTTGAGCAGAGATACCACTGAATTATCTCGGCCACCGGAACATTTTCTAAACAATTGGTAGAATTGGTTTAAACATACTTATTACTTATACAATATAGTGTTTTCAAACTGTTTGCAACCAGTAATTTTGGTTTTTTTTGAATTTAAAATAAATTTAGATGTTTTTTGCAAGATTTTCGACACGCAATTTGAGCTCCTTTACGGCTACTCTATAACCACTGGAAAAAATAGCAAATTTACTTTGATCACAATCATTTAGTTTACGCAAAAGGCGCCAGAAATCTCGTTTCTCTAGTGTATCATCGATATGTGGTATAGGACTGGACCCAATGACCTTTGCTACATCAATTAGGGCCTGTTTGTATCCTTCGTCGTATAAGTCACTGTCATACACGGTCTATTTACCTTTGGGCTGGTGTCCCTAGCGGGGATTGAACCCGCATTTCTAGATTGAGAGTCTAGTGTTCTCGACCAATTAAACTATAGGGACAGTCTGTTACCTCTTGAAATCATACACCATTGTTCTTATGAATGGCTTTTTTGCTCTGATCGTCGGGACTCGAACCCGCATCTCCGGCTCCAAACGCAAATGCTATGCCGGTGTGTTAGCCTAGACCACCACTACCCCTACCCTTGCCAACTGGTTTCCATACTTTATGTGCGCCCCTTGTAGGTCCTTGCAACCTGCTTGGTTTTTATAGCCTTTGCGTTTGATAGGCATCACATTCCACATGGACCTCGTTGGTTACTCTCGGATCATGTTGGTCCATTACACCACGATCAAAATCATCGTACAGGCAATAGCATCAACACTCTGGCTCTATCAAGAATTGATGGCACTGGCTCCACTACTTGTCTGCACAAACCTCCGGTTTTTTTGGCTTAACCGGTTGCCTATCTACGGATTACACGTAGCACCAGAGGACTGGTAGCAAACAATCCTTTATCTTTAAGCATGCCTTTTGGTAAGTAACGAGGATCAACATCGCTTGATGACCAAGACCAATCAGGCTCGTGCACAAAAATACGCAAATGATCCTTGAAATTTTTTATATGACGTTTATCTATTCTGTGTAATTTTCGAGATTTTATGTGTGATGGCATTTGATATTTATAATTCTGTAAAACAGAATAAATAACTCAAATGGTTTTACAACTATAAGGAAACACTATAATGACCTCAGGCACAGAAATTAGAAAATACGTAACTCTTGTAGAAAGCTGGAAAGCAGTAACAGAAGAACAGCAACAAAGCCTAGCAGTCCTTACGACTATACTAGAAGGTGACCGAGTCTTAGCTGAAAATCTGTTGTCTACAGTAAAAGATAAAGCAGTTGGCTGGATGAAAAAGGCCACCGAAGTTGGTAAAAAGGCTCTTCCTGCAATAACAAACAAACTAGACCAATCGCTGCAAAAAGTCAGCACCGAAATAAGTCCACAGGCTGCAGAAGACCTTAAAACCGAATTAGAAAAGCAAGGCGGCCATGATTGGAAAAGCAATGTTGGCAAAGTTGCAGCTGGTGTAGCAGTAGCGACCGCATTACTAGCTAATCCAGCACAAGCACGTACAATTTATATAATTGAACCAGGCCGCCCTGTTCCAGTACATCATCACAACAACAGAGGCGCACAATTTATGGGGGCTCTGATCGGTTCTGCTATAGGAGCTGCACTTGGTGCTCAGCAACAACAGCCAGGATACTAGAGAGATCTGCTCAAAAATAGGCTACAAGAAACAGCTCCAATGTTTCTGAACAGCGGGATCATATCCGTAGATTAAATCGCATGAACGACAGTGAGTTAATTGCTCATTTAACATCATCAGAGAATGCCGCAGATGACATTCAATATATCAAAAATCCCAGTGAGAGAATAAAACTGGCTGCTGTTCGACAAAATGGGCGGGCAATCAGGTATATCAAAAATCCCAGTGAAGCCGCAATAGCACTAGCTAGATCAAAAGGATATGATCGAACTGGAAGGCAAGTATGATGACCACACAACAGCCAGGGTATCCACCGGGTTATGCACAACAGCAGGTAGCACCTCCAGGCTATTACCATCCACCAGGATATCCACCAGGCTACTACGTGCCAAGAGAATAAGGTGTAAAATATATGCGGTTAATAGATATCGAAACCAAATCTGATGCTATTTTACTAGAACACAACATGATCCTCCGGGATCATGTTGTGCGACCTTATAAAAGATATCTAGCTGAATTAGGTAAATTTCTTGAAGCTGACGGCGATTTGAAAGCCAGTGTTGAAAAAGCTGTGTCAGCGGCCGTGCAAAATGCAGATGACCCTAATCATGTGACAGCTAAAGACGTAGTATTACCTCAGGCAGTAAAACAAAACTTTGCAGAGCGTTTACCTCAGCCTGATGCTGGTCCAGTTCCTGGGTTTGAACAGAAAATATCAAGCATTGCAAATAAAATTCAAACTCCGGAAATCAAACAATCTATACTTGCTAAAATAAAATATGGCATACAACATCCTGCAACCCAAACTCTTATACTCGCTGGCGTGAGTAATGCGGTTGGTATGGCTGCCGGTGCATTAACAATGGGGCTAGGCGCGATTCCAGCAAAAGCAGCCGCTAGTGCAGTTGGAACAGGTCTGCTCAACACAATTAATGCTAAATTAGGTGGAGAAACATAGAAAGGCGCTGTTAAAGCAGGTATCCATGGCGCTGCCACTGGTGCAGCACAAAGCGTTGCTAAAGGTGGTGAAGTGTCAGTTGAACCTGGCAAATTACCTGCGGGAAAAGATGCAGCGGCTAAAACACAGGCTTCACCAGACGCAACTGCTGCAGGTCCAGCTGATCAGCAGGATGTTAAGGCGCAATGGGAAAAATTTGTACAGTTTGGACAAGAGCTTATCAAAAAGATGAGTGCTGCTCAACCGGCTACTACAACTTAATTAAAGGCGCACAGATTCACATCTTTTCAACCAGCTACCAGTTATTGCATAGTTATCATGGTCAGTGTGGTTGGATTTGAACCAGCACCTTGCTCCGTATGAAGGAGGTGCACAACCATTATGCTACATTACCATAAATATAATATGCAGTTCAATGACGATTACACTGAATTTAAGATGTTATATAATCTTAGCAACACACCGTATTCGCCAAATAAATCATTCTCTACCTGTAAAGATTTCACAAACTCGTTTGAAAGGATTGAAAAAGAATTTATTCCTACTGAACTTAAACAATGGCAGGCCCACTTGGGATCGAACCAAGAACGACGGAATCAAAATCCGTTGTGATACCATTTCACCATAGGCCAACAAACACTGGTAGGACGAGCGGGATTCGAACCCGCGACTCTCGGTTTAAAAGACCGATACTCTAGCCAACTGAGTTACCGTCCCAAATTGGTACCCGGAACAAGAATTGAACTTGTAATAAAGGCTTATCAAGCCTCCGTTATACCATTTAACTATCCGGGTAAAAATATGGTGGACCGTGGGAGGATCGAACTCCCACCTAAGGCTTGCAAAGCCCCCGTGCTCCCATTATCACTAACAGCCCAAATTGTTTAATACCCTACCTTTAGTATAACCCAAAGATATGTATTCATTTAACATCTCTTTTTTAATTTTTTTATTACCTAAATCTTTATGTGTTACCCAGCAAGTTCCGTACTGAGAATTCCTGTCACCTTGTTGATGATTTATTTTCTGTAAGGCTTCTTTTTGTTTTTGTTTTAACTTCGGGTCATGCATCGGATTATTTTTAGCAAAATTAGATACTAATTCTCCACTTGCATATTTCTCAACAAGTCGGTTTGAAATTTTATTAACATATTCCAAATATCGTCCTTGTTGTTTCATCCTCTTAGCTGTAATAGATTTATGTAAATTCTCGCCACCATATCCAGGTTGCCCGTTTTTACCGTACAAATTTTTACCGGTATCGTTTATATAATCAAATCCTCCAAACCCACCTTTTTTAAGGTTATATGTATTTGTTTCTGCTAAAAAATCTTCATTAACTATCTCTGCTTCTTTAGCATACATGTCTTTAGCATTGTCATATAGAAATAAAATTTCTTTAACAAAATTCTCAAGACCATGCTTTTTATATGCGTGATTTAAGTACTTTCCAGACCCCATATAATTATCATCTATATTTTTAGTCTTATGGCTACCAATGTAAATCTTACCATCCAGTTTGTTTGTAATTTTATAAATCAAATAAAACATAAGTGTCCGTGTCCTCTTAACAGTTATTCTTATGTTTTATTTATGCGAGTTCGAGCCTAAGATATCTCAAACTCCAAGGGCTCCGCGACTAGGACTCGAACCCACTACCTCCTGGTTCAAAGCCAGGTATTCTTGCCTGTTAAACTATCGGGCATCATGGTATTATGATAAATGGTTGCAACGGTTCAAGTTGAACCTAAATGTTTGCTTCCCAAACCTGCAAATCAACAAAATCTCAGCTGGAACTCCACAGCTACGCCGTCGTCGTCAAATTGTACGGCATAAAAGCTGGAATCTTCCCAAGCAATGCCACTGCCGCAGATCATTGATCTGCACTTGGTTTCGGAGTATCCTTGTACAAACTCGCTTGCAGGACCTATCACCGGCGTTACCGGAACCAATGCACGTATTACGAATCGATTACTACCGCACCAATAATTGGTGTTTAGAACCAACGTTTCGCCGTTGGGGATACGATACCATTGATTGGCCTTGAAGTAACTCATTGCATGCTCCCTTCGTTTTCAACCGATATCTCGCGATACAACTGCCGAGTTGGTCCTGTTGCTGATTTTGGTTGCGAGAGGCACGGGTCGAACGTGCGTCAATGGCTTATGAGACCATGCTGGATCCGCCTCCAGTCTACTCCGCAATAATTTTTTAGTTTTTTAGGTAATAGGCACGTATATGATCATACCTATTTTTGGTTAAATTGTATTTGGTCATTATTTGGTTGGGTTTCAACCCAGAATCATAATCGTTTTTAATCGCTAATAGATCAAATTGTTTATCTAATTTCCGAACTTGGTCAGATTTTTTACGTCTATTATCCGGATTTTGATAATAATCTTTCATAGCTTGCGATTTAGACCTAATAGTAATAGTTGTAGGTTTATTATTCCTGTTTCCTGCCAACTTTGTTGCCTCTTCAAGAGTTTTTCCATTGGCAAGATGTCTTCTTATTGATAGTTTTATTCTGGTTTCTTCGCTAACAAGTCTACGCCTGTTTGATTCGGATAATTTCTTCCGCATTTCGGCGGATATTTGTTTCCCAGGTCTACCCATTTTTTTCCGGGATTCTTCTGTGTGTTTTCTACCCTTGAAGTGAGGTCCGCCTTCGCCTCCGACACCGAGATTGTAGACATCTTTCCGTTTAACAAATTCTTCCGTAATCAACTCTTTTTCTTTATTATTCATTTCTTCTTCTGTGTCAAAAACAAATAATATCTCTTTTACAAAGTTTTCTTTTCCATGTTTAGCAATAGCTTTAAGTAAAGCTATGCCGCTACCAAAGTAATTGTCGTTTATATTTTGGGTTTGGTGTTTGCCTATATAAATCTTTTTATTGATTAAATTGGTAATTTGATAAATTGTGTATTTCATACGGTATTTATCAATTCAGTGGTATACCACCTGTTTTTCTCCACCCCGCATTAAATGATGGTGCTCCTAGCAGGTACCGCCCCTGCGTCTAGGCTTTACCAAAGCCTTGTTCTACTTTTATACTATAGGAGCAATGACGATTTTTGCAATATAATTAAAAAATTGGAGCACCTGACAGGAGTTGAACCTGCATGATTCCAGTTACCTTTCGCTCCGTTCGTAGCGGAGAGGGATACAGGTGCATTTATTAGACTGGCGTTCATCCGGTTGAACGTTGGGATAGTATCTTGGTGGACGTGCAGTGAGTCGAACACTGTAGGGGATCAGCCTGTCACCGTAGCTTTATAGCAATCCGGCCAGCCCTTAAATGGTGGACTGTGTGGGATTCGAACCCACATGCATCACGCCCAAATGGTGCCGCCCCGGGGTTATTGGTGGGAGATGCTGGGTTCGAACCAGTCGTGCCCGGAGGCGGCAGATTTACAGTCTGCTGGTCGTCCACTCAACCATATCTCTCAATACTTGTAAAAAAGGTCATCCAGATGGTTATCTGTCAGTTATCTCGATCAACCGATGCCTTGCTCTTGTTAAGGTCTCTTGCTAGATCACTGTAAACGTCGAGCTGAGGAGAGGCAATCTGTGGTGTTTGTTTTGTTTGATCAATTGATGGTTTTAGTGTCACACCGAGATTTTTCACCGTAGCCGGAGATTGCCCAAGCAACCTGGCCAACAACCTTGCTGCCGTTGATATGCTCCCAGCATGAGCGGACGGCACGCTGCCAATTTCAACGGCACCCGTCGGCGATATCATCGCCCGGCTCATCGCATTGGCAGCCTTGTTTATGTCCTGCCTGCCAATACCCCGGTCTGCCAGTTTCCTGGCATCGTCCATGGCCTTGTTAGCCGCACGTATTTCATCGCTCCAAAACCAATCAAGCAGTTTCTCCCAATCTCCTTGCATGACATCAATGCCATGACGGTCGAGTACCGCAAGGAATTGCTCGTACCGTGGTGTTCGGCCGAGCATTTTCCTGATGGCTTGCAGATCATTTAGATTGTTGTTATCGGTTAGGTTATACAGATACTCGCTCCAGTACTCACCATACTTGTGACGCAATTCCTTGCGTTCATCATCCATGAGAAAGTCATCCACACCGTTGACATTTGGGATCTGGCGCCAAAAACGCGTCCAGGCCTGCTTGTCATGGACAGCTACTGATAGAAGATCGTTAAACAGATCAAGAGATGTTTGTGGAACGGTGGTGACCAGCTGGTCGATTGCGTCAGCTGCTATATTGGCTTTTGGAGCCAGAATCGCAGCAACCAACCCGGCTAATAGCCCTCGACGGCTAAAACCTTCGATTATCATGTCTCTATGTGAGATAGAGATCTTCTCCATCTTATCGATCAACTGCCGCATTTCTTCTGTTAGCATCATTCTCTCCTTGGTTTATGCATCGGAACCTCATGTTCCAATAACATGGAGATATTTATCGTCTGGTCGTCCACTGTGCCATCTCTCCCAAAAAAATGGCAGGCTCGGGGGATTTCGAAATCCCGACCCGCTGGTTAAAAGCCAGCTGCTCTGCCTCTGAGCTACGAGCCTACATATGATGCTTAGAACCTACCGCCAGTGCTGCCCTGACCCTCTTGCGCTCAAGTCCCCATCCTACGGCTGCATCTCGGAATAGGGCGGGCTATCTGCTCTCGTCGTGCTCTAACTTGGAGGACCGGGTGAGGATCGAACTCACCGATGCCGGATTAAGAGCCCAGCTGACCCACCAAGGTGCTCCGGTCCAATTGGCTACATCAATCCCAATCGATCACGCACGGCCTCCGTTAGCGCGTGGTAATCCCTGGGCTTTGGTGTTTTTACGCAGATCTTGCCAGAGAATGAAAGATCCTCGTAGCAAAGATCCAGATCGAACGGTGGCCCCAGTTGCTGGTAACGCTCCAGCCTCGCACAGTCGTATGAAGACCGGCGGTTCTCTTGAACCACTGGGTTAAACTTGGGCATGATCCAGTAGCCCTCGTCGTCAAAGGACGCACTTGCTGGATTCTATACCTGTGCCATGATCTTCCTCGCCCTGAGGCCTGATTCTATGGCAGTCACGACATGTTCTATTCCACCCACCTTCAAGTCCTGCAGACTTGGGAAATGCATCCTGTGGGATATAAACATATGCTGTGACCTTCTAAATGCTATGACCGCACGGGATAACACTACGCCGAGTGATTCTATAGCAATATATGGGGTGAGTAACGGGTAACGCTCCCGTCTCGAGAGTTTCACAGACTCCCGGCCACACTTGCTGCCTCTACTCGCCATAAAATTCTTGCTCTGCCTGGGCTGTACCCTTAAAGTGGGCCGTGGCTTCTCAGTGCTAGAGCAGTATACTTTGACAACACATGGCAACGTGCCCTGCCTACTGATTTACTTCGGGAGTCGTTCTAAAGTATATAGATCTGCTTGGCGCTCACCGTCCAAATCCGGGTTCGTAGCCCGGCGATGCGGCGCTCTAAGAAAAATTGGCAGGCCCGGAGGGATTTGAACCCCCGCCAACGGTTTTGGAGACCGGCATGCTACCGTTACACCACGGACCTACGAAATTGGTTGGCCGAGGAAGAATCGAACTTCCAACTAGGTCTTATCAGGACCTTGTTATACCATTTAACTATCGGTCAATAGATTTTCTATAAAATGGTGCTGGCAGAGAGATTTGAACTCCCAACCTACGGTTTACAAAACCGTTGCACTACCGTTGTGCTATGCCAGCATTATTTGGTGGACCTCCGGGGAGTCGAACCCCGAACTTCGCCGTGCAAAGGCGACGTGTTCCCGCTAGCACTAGAGGCCCATATGCAGATGGTGGGGAGTGTTGGGTTCGAACCAACCGTGCCATTAGGCGCCAGATTTACAGTCTGGTGACCGTCCACTCGATCATACTCCCCATTATTTCTTTAGAGAAAAGTAGAAATCCTTCCATTTATCTCCTATTTGTTCATCAATATTAACATGCTCTGTAATTTTGCCCGCATGAGTTAATCTATGACAGTTAGGGCATAATGCAGTTAAGTTTGAGTTATCATCTGAACCACCTTTGCTTTTGGCTAATATGTGATGTATATCCAGCGATGCTTCTCTCCAACCACATCTTGAACATCCAAGACCCATTCTTATAAGTATTTTACTTGCGGTTCGTTTACTTACATCTTTTAATCCTGTTGGATTTTTTCCAACAAATGACTTTGCTTGCTTTATCTTTGTCTCTGTTGTATGTGATTTTCCAGTAAATGTTCCTGGCAACCTATTTGGATTTAGTTTACATCTACTTTCGTGCATGGCAATCAAACCAGCATTTGGAAATTTTTTTTGGTAAAAATTACAATTCATTTAGTTATCTCCGACTGAGTATAACTATGTATACAGTCCCCCGCTCTCCAACTCAGCCGCTCCCCCAACATTTATGGTCTCGGTGGCAAGATTTGAACTTGCGATTTCCTGCTCCCAAAGCAGGCGGAATAAGCCAGACTATCCTACACCGAGTTAATTAACAAAACAATTAACACATACTACCTAAAAAATAGTATCTGTCAATTGTTTTTTTACTTGGGATGGTGGCTTTCCCTCACCACCATCCCATGCATCATCAAAGAAGAAGTTCCCTATATGGAAACTCCTGCTAGGCGATCTCTATCTAACCTAGCCTCGAATCGGTATCCGGCACACAAGCCTTGTTGCCCTCCTCGAGTCCCCAGCCTCTGGATTTGTGCGTCAAATCCTGGCCCTGGGTAACCAAACCCGTCGTCAAGTTCACAAACTCAACCTAACAAAAACCCCGGTAAGCTGTTGCTTCCGGGGTCTGTCACATGCTTGTCTATAAGTTTAGACTAAGTGACAGACCTCCACACGGGATTACTAGCCTGTTGGCGTGTAAAAATCCAGAGTGTATAATGTTCTTGTGTCATAGTTTATGAATTCTCGTTCCTTCTTATGTCACTATTTATAGCGCGTTTTATTTATATGTCAATTGGAAAAAAGCTTATTTTAGACATTTTTTTATAATTTTTTGATTTTAATCCTCATCATCGTCCTCATCATCGTCCCTGTCGTCCAATTCATCGTTTTCAAGTTGCCGCAATAATTCAGGATCGTCGTAGGCTCTAAAATAGGTTTCGTTTGGCTGAAGAACTCTGTAACTGCCTTGGAACACCAGTGCCATCATGACTAGGTCTTCTTGGCGTTTGATGTCACACATGGCAAATCGGCTGCCGCAACTGCCCTGAATGTTTTTTATGGTAGAGTGCTTAACGGCATTGTCTTTTAACCAACTGGCTATTTCAGCAAATCGGCTTGTAATTAGAATTCGTGCGTAGTTTCTTTTCATAGCACGCAGCCGAGCAAGATCCGCACTGGTTAATTCTGAAAACACAGCACAGTTCTCGTCGTCAATTGTCAGCAGGGCATTTTTAAACTTGAGCGATCCCTTTGTTGCGGTATTGTCAGGTGTTTCTTTGGTACTCCATGCCATGTTTGATGTAACATGCTCAACATACAACGTCTTACCACCTGTTTTAATAGTCCACATAGGTGTTGTTGGATCTACCAAATGGTGTTTATTGAAATGAAATACAGCTTCTTTACATGCGATTTCTACGGTCATTTTATTGCTCCTTTGTTGATTTTTGTGTCAAGAAAAAACCCACGCAGAAGACCGCGTGGGTTTGAGTTATAGATATTAGGTTATTATTTTTGTTTAAGTTCTACAGTTCGCGCATGATTGTCTTTTTATAGTTGGCGCTCCGCACGGTATTCGAAACCGTTCTGCAGGATTTTAGAGATCTCCGCTGACCATCAGCAAAGCGGAGCAAGTAAGTAGTAATATAGCATAAATTTCTATCATGTCAACCCCAAGTTTTCTTTACTACAGCACATAGTTCATTCCAACCGGGTGCAGCATGTAGAATATATTTCTCTTCGGGATGTTCTAGTTTGATCTGAACTTTTAGGTCAAATGCACGTTGATATTCCGGGTGCCAACCTATAACCAATCTTACATTTCTGTGCTTAGCACGATGCAGCATACCACCTAACTCAAATAGGCTAATAGGACAAAGTGTTTCTTTTGGAAACCAAAATATACAAGCATCTACTAAACCAAGTGCTTTGTGTTCCCAAGTAATCTGTTCCTCTGCAGTTGCGCCTGTATTATCAAACCCAATTTCTCTGCGAGGATTGACAACATCAAATATATTGCTATCAATTAAGGTGACAATTTCACTTTGCCAATCAGGACAATTGCTAATTCCTCCAGCGACAAATACACTTTGTCGCTGAAAGGGCCATGGTAAAAGATCTGGTGATTTGTATAACATGATTTTATGTGCAGTTATTTACGTATCTCGTTCCATTTCTGTTACTTCTTTTGCAAGTGCCAGCATTTCGTCTACAGTGTTGCATAGAATTTTTGCGGTAACATAGTCGTCTTTTTTATTTCTACCAGAAACTTCAACCATAAAACCATTATCATACATGTTGACACAGAAGCTTTCATTAACTTTGATCAACTTGTCTGACAATTTAGAGACTGTTTTGGTGACTGCCATTTGAATTACCTGATTAAGTTAATGTTTTAATGCGCTCTAGAATAGTTTGAGGGCTGCTTTCACCATAAGGATCAGATTCTGCATTATCACAATAACCCGGTTCTGGCCACAGCGCTAGAATCTCACAGTTATCGACCAGCATTGCATAACGCCAACTACGCATGCCAAATCCTAAGTTATCCTTATTAACTAGCATACCCATCATACGTGTAAATGTCCCGCTACCATCTGGAATCAACTTTACACGATTTACACACTGCTGCTTACCCCATGCATTCATAACAAAGGCATCGTTAACTGAAATACAGTAGATTTCGTCAACTCCTAAAGCACGAAACTCTTCATATAGAGTTTCAAAGTCTGGCAGCTGATATGTACTGCAGGTTGGGGTGAATGCACCAGGAAGGCTAAAAACAACCACACGTTTGCCGGCGAAATAATCGGCAGTGGTTATATCTTGCCAACGATAGGGATTTGGACCAGAAATACTTTCATCACGAACTCTAGTCTTAAATGTCACATTGGGTACAAGTACCATAATGCTCTCCTTTTTTTATACAGTTATAGTTATAAGTGCAATCAAATAGATGTCAATTATCTAAATGAATAAAAAATAAGGCGATAGGAATCCTATCGCCTTATAGTTTGTATCTTGCAAGTTTTAGAACTTGTAAGAAACGTTAACACCTACTGCATTAGCACTTGGTGTTCCTTTATTATACCCGTCAACATAGGTATAACGTAGATCAAGCCCTACTCGATCATTAACATCATACATAAGACCGCCACCTACGTTCCAAATAGGTGCAGTTTGGATGGTATTGGAATGATTAGCATATGTAAAATCATAACCAGTACCAACGAGCGCATATGGCTTTAGCTTTAGACCATTAACAGCTACAGGGATTCCTGCAATACCATTAATAGTGGTGCTTGTTGAAGCACGTTGATTTCCGTTTGCAAAACCTGCATCCAGATCAAACTCTGCACTGAGATATTTGTTGAAATCATATCCAGCAAATACACCAGCTGCTCTAGTATCGCTAGCTTTAGCGCCTGATGGTTGTACCCAATTACCGCCAACTCCGGCATAAACTCCAGATGCACTCTGTGCATTTGCAGATCCTGCGGCAACGGTTGCCGCCATAACAGCAGCCAATACTAACTTCTTCATTGTAATCCTCCTTTGGTTGGATAGTGTTGTTTATATTACATAGAATTGAAAAACGCAAGTCATCAACTCCATTACAATCATAATTTTTTTGATTAAAAATTACAATTGTTTTATTTGTGAAACCATCGTAGGTTTCAAATCTCATACCTGAATAGTAATATTATACAAAAATTTTTGTGCGACGCCAAATTATTGTTGAAGACCCTGAACAGATGGTAATACTATGGTGTTCATAATGCTATCTACGGCTAACTCACCGCCTTGTATGATAGAAAATGAGACTTTGCATGCATCTAGTAAATTAACCACTTTACGGTCATAAACTTCTGCTTCGTCTTGATCTTTTTGATTTCGGCCTATTGGATTATACCCAAAGCGACGTTTTAATAAAAAATTATGATTGTGGTATTTGTTAAAGACTTCCATAACCAATTTTGGAAAATTTTCGCTTAAAACGCCCGGCTTAATGTAAACAAGGCCTAGTGGGATAGGACTGTCTGTTATTACCCATTCAATTCCGCTGTCAACTAATCTAGCTATTCTTCTTTGCTGCTTTGCGAAAATATAAATCTGGTCATCTAGTAAATCGTTACGCTTTTCCCAGGTTGCGTCTTTAGCATATTCAGTTACTAGTTCGACGTTTAACTGCTCTTTTTTCATAGCGTAAAATAAACCGGCTGCTGCTGTACTTTTACCGGTACCCGGACCACCCCATAAGTTTATTACCTGCATCTGTTATGATTCCAATCGTCTTTCAAGTTCTTGTCTTACACTTTCAGCTAAGTCAAAATCATAGTCTTTTTTGTCTTCGTTGAGTGCATCTAAATTCTGTAATGCCCATACATAGTAGTCATCTGGAATTTCACTGAGATCCTTGCCTTTATTTTTTCCAAAAGGCCACTTGCTGTAAACCATAGGCTGCCAACATAGTTCATAAACTTGATCAGCTATGTCACTTTCATCTGTTATATGTCCCATAGCAAGAGCATAATCCACAAGGAACTCAAACAGTATTGCGCATACCAATGTATCATCGCCCGCTCTGTGCTCCACTGTGTTGTCGTCCACTGGTAGGTCTAGTCGGTATCTCAAATAACTTAAATTATATTGCATATTTGCAAAATCAAAATCTATCAGTTGTCGTGCTAGTCTATAGGTGCAGATCCAGTTTTTGCGGTCACATGCAATTGCTTCCAGTTTGGATTCGCCTGCTTCGTTCCAAGCTTTTGCGAGAACCTGTTGATCGTAGCTGCAATTATGTGCAACAAGAAATTTTGATTCTGCAGGGCGTAAAATGGAAGCAACGCTGTCGAGACTCTCGGCAAAGGTTGGCAAACCTGCAATCATTCTACTACTAATACGAGTTTTGGCACTGGCCTCAGGTGGGATACCATTTACAGCACCTAGCAGCTTGGCAGAAACTGTCCAATTATTGCCATCGTATGTTGCTCCGGCTATCTCTACAATTTCTGCGTCTTCAGGGTAAAGATTGGTAGTTTCTGTATCTATAACAGTAACTGAAGACAAAAATTTATTTTTATACATGCCTTCTTTATACACAAAGTATCGCTAGGTTCACAAGTTCTCTATATCAAAATATTTAGATTAGGACCTAAAAAGTTAAATCTACAGTAGAAACTGTTTGGACGATTTTGTACATTTTGTACATTAAACCAATAAAGCTGATTGTGATTTATCCATGTATTAACATTGCTCGGTGCCAAATCAATGCTTTTTTGCAGAGAAATATCCCAAAAGTCCCATACAGCCCCAGTAGGACTAAGTGTAATAGTTTGCTGACTTTGTAGAGGACTATTAGTAAGACTGATACCAGATGGTTCTGCACTCGCCCAGCTGCGAACACCTGGAATAAAAACATTTTCAAATGGTGTTGTTAGTGCCACGTTTACAACAACCTGCTGCATGGGCCCAGTTAACTTAAATGGAAAACAAAATGTTGATGCCTGTGGCAAGTTGTACTGGTATGTTGGACTAAACTTGGTGATAATGAACGAGCCCTGTGGCAAATAATTGTATGCATATGTTTGAAAATTATCATTACGTGGGCACACAGGGGGCTGACCGGGAGGTTTAGGCGGGTAGGGTCCAGGTGCTGGACTCTGTAGAGGTGGATAAGGACCGCACTGAGGAAAATGTGCTGGATTTGGTCCCATAGGTGGTACAGCAGATCGCTGAGGATAACATGCTTGCGTTTGACACAGTGCATTTTGGCACAATGGATAAAAAGGTGTAGGAAAACAAGACTGCACTGCATCAGGCAAAGGAAATCCTGTAAAATAACCTTGTGTAGGTGGCTGGCATGGTATACATCCAGAGCAACAAGGTGCACATGGACCGCAGCAAGCACAGCCGCAATTACCAGGATAAATGTAATTATTTGGATTTCCTGCGCCACCACATGCAAAGGGCGGCGGCGGAAAACCTGGTGGTATGTTTTGTTTATTAGAGGACATACTATATTTATTTGGGTCTATTTGTCATAACACAAAAAATACAACAGCCCATTGCTTTCTCTATCAACAACTAAATAGCTAACAGCAAAATTGGTGATTATGACTCATGAGCATTTATAACTATCCCGTTCTCGGATACCCAGGTCCAACAGGTGCTACAGGTTCAACTGGGGCAGCTAGTGTTGTTACCGGACCAACTGGGGCAAGTATTACCGGTCCTACTGGGCCAACTGGAGCTGACTCAAATGTTACAGGTCCTACTGGAATCGCAGGTGTAACTGGCAATACAGGTCCAGCCGGAGACACAGGGCCAACTGGCTCGCCAAGCACAGTTACCGGGCCAACTGGACCTGGTATTACTGGGCCAACTGGTTCAGTTGGATTTACAGGACCGGCAGGACAAAACAGCACGGTTACAGGACCACGTGGTCCAACGGGACCACGTGGATTGACAGGACCAATTGGACTGCCCTCAAATGTTACAGGACCAACTGGTGCAACCGGAGGCGGTATAACAGGTGCGACAGGCTCTAGTGGTGAAACTGGAGCAACAGGCCCAACTGGTTCAGCTGGTTTTGGTGCAACTGGTCCTCAAGGACCAACTGGTCCTGCTAATGGTCCAACAGGTGCTACAGGCCCTACAGGCACTATTGGACCAACAGGTGCAGATTCCGCAGTTACAGGGCCCACTGGCGCAACAGGTTTACAAGGGCCACAAGGAATTCAAGGAATAACCGGTCAGCCTGGAGTTACAGGTCCAACTGGATTCAAAGGGGAAACTGGTCCAGCGGGATCACAGGGAAATATAGGTGCAACAGGCGCAACTGGAAGAACAGGGCCAAGTGGCCCTGTTGGTAACACAGGTCCAACTGGTCCCCAAGGAATCCAAGGTAGCGCAGGCAACGCAGGATCAACTGGACCAACCGGCTATGGCCTACCAGGTAGTACAGGTGCCACGGGTCCTACCGGATCGGTTGGCTCACAAGGTAATTTAGGTCCAACTGGGCCTACCGGAGTCACAGGGCCTACTGGAGTCACTGGACCAACTGGCCCTATAAATCCCTATAGCCAGTATGTAAAAGTTTCAAATGCTGTCACAAGCGGCAATTATTTTCCTGTATTAGTTAATACACAAACTGGAAATTCACTTGCCCTATACTCAGAAATATCTCTTTATTATAATTCAAATTTTGCCGAATTGTACGCAGGTTCGTATGTAGGAGTAGGTTCTGGTATAACAGTTGGACCACGTCTGGTATTCAGCCCTATAAACGCCCCGGCTCAATTTGGAATGGACGTTAATGGTGTCATGCAGATTGTAGCCTCAAACTCCAATTCGGGTCCGCTGGCAAGTTCTGATTTTGTTGCGGTTGCAGATAATGGTACAGACAATGACACCTACATTGATTTTGGTATCGCAAGCAGTAACTACAATAATGCTTCACATACTTTGATAGGGCCAAATGACGGTTATCTATACACCGCAGGAAATACAACAACAGGCGGTGGCCAATTAGTTATCAGCACCTGGTCAAATAAAGATATAGTTTTTTCGCTGTATGGCAGCCAACCTGGAAATGAAATTGGTAGATTTAGAGCAAATACGCGGAGCTTTATAGTTTCGTCTTCTACAGATTCATCGGGATTATCAACCGGAGCCATTATCACTAACGGCGGTGCAGCCATTACTGGAAACGTAAATGTAGGTGGTGATATAATCATTAACGGTGGTAATTCTGGTATAGTTTTTGCAGATGGCTCGTATCAAAATACTGCGGGCGGGCACTTAAAAATCGCTTTTATGAATGCTGCATCATATCTAGTACAGCCAAATGACCAGCTGATAGCGGTAAATTATACCCGTACAGGGTCTGCATCTGTTTATTTGCCTGATGGTAATTCCGCTGTAGATGGATACCAATTGACTGTAAAAGATACAGGCGGTAATGCAGTTAATAATCCGATAGCCATACAGGCATACGGCAATAATACAATTGATGGCCAGCCATTGGTGAGTATAACTTCTAATTATAATAGTTATACTCTAGTCTACACTGGCGGACTAAACTGGAGTGTAATCTAAATGAGTTTTATAACCGATTTATTAACTGGCAATATCAATGTAACAGGCAGTGTTATTCCTTCTAATAATGCCGCGGCGCTCGGGTCTTCGACCAATGGATGGTCAAATGTTTTTTTAAATAACGGCAATGTTGTATCCATAGCAGCATCTACTATCAATCTTCCAGATTTATATTTTGATCAGGTTCTTGCTTATAGCACAAACGCTACCGACCATTTAGAACCCGGTGATTATGGGTTGGTTTTTGGTGTTTCTGCTCCTTATACCGTAATACAATTAACATCTGCAAATTATACAGTGGATATAGGAGATAACGTCAGTGGGATAAACATTCCGCCCTTTAGCTCTGTTATCTTTGTAGGCAGTGATCCGTATTATAACGTAATCATAATAGACCAAACTGTTCAAGGTATACTGCCGCCATACGGAACTCCTTTATCCTTTGCCAGACCGTCACAACGTGCATCATTGGCTGTATTAGCGAATGCACAAACTGATCTATATCTCAAGGCAGGGGATCAAGGCCAGATAACTAGCGATGGCAATTTTCTCAGTGCCAATGACGGTCTTCATGACATAGGTGCTAGACTGTCTAGATTTAGTAATTTGTGGCTAGCGGGCAACATATACCTAACAGATCAAACGCTAGGTTATATAGGCACACTTGGCGTTGACCAAGGCAATTTGAATATTGTTGGACCCGGGCTGTCTGTGGGGCAAGCAGGCGCAGGTGTTCCAGTATCTATAAAACTGTTCGGAATGGTTGATGTTGGCACAACTGGTGGAACATTTTACCCTGAAATAGGATGGAGCGGCACACCTGGTACGGTAACTGTGTACGCTTTAAGCAGGATGTCTATAACACCTATTTCTACAAATAGCGGCAACACAAGTGTAGGAACATGGGCGTAAATGTTAACTAAATATTGCATTAAATTTGGAAAAATCATATGACTGTAGGCAGCAACGTAAACCCAAATTTTCCTATACCAGGTGTTGATCAAAGCAGTCGCGGGTTTCGCGATAACTTTGCTATCATCAAAACCGAAATAGAAAATTTACAAAGTAAAAATATTCAAATGGCAGGTTCGCTTATAAGCGAACCTGTACAAATAGGAAATGGTACAAATGATATAATCATCCCGGTTGCTGTGAGTTTGGCAAACATACAAGCAGCAGGGTCAAATTTGTCTGTTCAATATAACTTTAACAATGTTATTTCTGGAAGTCAGATTTACTACAACAATGGAAGTGTTGGTATTGGTACAAATCTTCCTCTTGCAACGCTTGATGTTGTAGGAAATTTACAGATATCAAGTGCAACAGAAAATACATTTGCTAGAATTGGCAACTTAACGGTTAATAGTTCATCTACTACAACTGCATTTGCTACCAATTTAGCAAATGCTATAACTATTACTAATTCAACACAAACAGTAGGGATTGGATCTGTAGCTACCGCTCAATTAGAAATCTGGTCTAATACAAATGATGTCACTAGATTCCATGCTGCGGTTGATAACACAGACAACACAATAAGATTTACAACCAGCACCTTAAATTCAACATTAGGATTGGCCTTTGAACAAACAAATACCAACAGAGTTGGTGGTATTCGCATGGATCAAAACGGTAACGTCAGTATCCATACAGGCGAAGACATGTTTTCTAATCTATCAAACAGTTCGCGAGTTATAAATATCCTACCAAATCACAATGTAGGCATAGGATCAACTAGCCCTAAAAATACATTAGACGTGGCAGGTAATGCATCAATCAGCGGAACGCTTGCAATTGGCACTATTCCAACAATAACGGGCTCTAGATCAAGCGGAGCAGCTTTAGCGAATTTACTAACTGCAATGGTAAGTATGGGACTTATAATTGACGATTCAACTGCGTAAAAGGGCATATTATGGCTGACACTCCACAAATTTTTGGACAACAATTACCTCCTGCAAATATTGACACTAACCTGTTAACAGTCTCTGCAAATGATCAGGCCATGGTTAATATATTTGTTGCCAATCAAAGTCCTAATTTTGATTATTTCAATATTGCCGTGATACCTTTTGACCAAAGTGAGCAAGCTTCAAATTTTGTAGCCTACCAAACACCTCTTATTGGGGGAGGTATACTTAGTTTGGCTCAAATATATTTGAATTCTAGCGATAGAATAATGGTTAGTACCACAAACGGCTATTGTTCATTTACAGCAACAGGCGTACTGTATTCACCGCCTGGTTCTACACCATACGTACCAATAGTATCTGGGTCTATTGGTGCAAATACAGCACTAGCCAGTCTAGTAAATGCCCTAGCAGACTTAGGTCTAATTATTAATGATACCTCTGCATAATGGAATAAAATAATGTCATATAGTTCAAAAATTCTAGGGCAAGCTAAGCCAGCTGCTTTACAAAATCAAACTCTTTTTTCTGTTTCATCATCTAATTCTGTTGAGTGTACTATTTTTATTAATAATCAAGGACCAATTTATGACGGATATAGCATAGCTTTAATTCAAGCTAATGGAACACAAACTCCGGCTTCTCAATTGGCTCTGAATACGCAACTAGCTGGTGGTACAACTGTTGCATTTAGTGGAATTTATCTAGGATCCGACTGTTCAGTTGTTGTATCAAGTTCATTAGGTTTTTGTGCCTTTACAGCTACAGGGTTAGATTTTTCATCATAAATCACATGTTATTTTACAAACTAGTGTAAATATTATTAGAAATGGGGCAAGTAATAGCATTTCCTCGGTCTAAAAAGAAAAAACCTAGTACAAAGGTTTAAGATTTTTTTGTCAAACGTTTACCAGATCACGAACAGGCAAATTGTACAAAAACTTTTAATTTTACCTGTGCAACATGCAGCAACCTCACTCAATTTTATTTTAAGGGTGTAATATTTAGAGAAGTTGAATTTTATTGTTCTTCATGCGGAGTGGGCTACAAAATAGACAATCCGTTGTTTTCATCTAAATAAGCGAGTAGACCAAAATGAGTTTTACAAATAGCGATCACCCTTTTTCAATACCATTAGAAGATCTAAGCCAGGAAGAATTAGATAAGAGGTTCAATGACCTAATGGGCAGATTCAACATAGCTCGTCGCATGCAAATGGACCCTAACGTATTGCATCAAATAGATTTATTATTAATATCAATTGAAAACGAGCGAGAACGCAGAACAAGACTTGACGATAAACCTAATGGCGTAATACTAGATACAGATCCTATCGAGATTCCAAAATTTAAAGGTTTTTAATAATGATGACAAATATGGAAACTATTTTGCGCCACAGGTTTAGACTGCATCGTCTGATCAGTGATAGATTGCTGGCAAGTGATTGTGAAATTGAATGCCAAATCACTGTTTTGCCTGGCTTTGATTCACAGGAAATACACACACGTTTTGCAGCAATGAAACTGTGGTTAGAAGATTTTGTTGATAATAGTATCGCTTATAATCCTGATAGCGAAATTGATATCAATTGGATCAGCAGCCTATATAATACTGCAATTATGACTCCAGGCGAGCCCATGGATCACATTCTTGCTGCGTTAATTCATGCTAAACTTAATGCTATTGGTGTAGGTGTAGTTGAAATATCTCGGACACATTTTTTATGTGATACCAGCCATGGTTTTTCAAATGCCATATCAGGCTCTACTGCTGAATGGTTGCCGGTTATGAGTGAATGGATAGGTGAACGGCACTTCCACAAACTGCCATGGTGGCACCGCGGAGACGCTACTACAATTGATCTACAACCAAGAGAAGGCGACGACCTTGACAATATACCCGATTTAGGCGGATTGTTAGTAGATATGGTAAGGCTGGATGATCATCCAGACGATGACACAAACACTGATTCTAAAAGCAATAGCAGCGAAGCTAAAAATGCTGAAATCATTAAACTGAGAACCAAACCGAAACTTGTTGTTTCAAACGAAGATGATTGAACTTGATAATCGAAAAATATTTCCTGATGGCACTGTTGTTTGCAACCAACATGCATTGAAAGAACTGCTTTACGCAGATCAGTCACTTGACAATATTTTTTGTTCAGATGAAGCTGATTCAACTGAATGGCAATCTGCTATTAGAGAATGTGATGTATTAATTCAGGGCCCGCAATATGTAAATGGTCCTCAATATGAAGGTATAAACTGGTATCACTATTGGAACACACCTGAGCCATATGCCTCTATTAATGTAATTGAGTGGTGTCGATTACGCTGTAAAACACCAACTGAAGTTCAAAGAACCGATCTAGAGCTTGACTTAATTACAAAAAGAGGCATGATACCTCTTATTCGACATTTGATTTACTGTGTCGATATTTGGCGGCAAAATAACATTGTATGGGGTGTAGGTAGAGGAAGCAGTGTATGTTCTTTTGTATTATTTTTAGTAGGTATCAATAGAATTAATCCAATAGAACATAACCTAGACATTAGAGAATGGCTCAAATAACTGTTAAATACATAAAATAAGGTTAGGAGGACCAAATGGCTAATAAAGTATACACTACTATTCGAGGTAGAAAGATTGATATGGGAGCACTAGCTGCTGCTAATGCTGAAAAAATTGCAGTAGGCAATGCCAAGATGAACGCAAGAGGGGATTTGCTGGCAAAGAATGGCGTCGTTTTGAGAACACAAGAACAGGTAGAAGCCGAATGGCGCAAAAATCAACAACAACAAAATGATTTAATCGGTATAAGCCCAGATATACGAGCTCCATTCCAATCTGATAAGTTTCAAATGAAACCATTGCAAGCTGATCACAATTTTGAACCAAATACTTCATCTATACCATTAGAAGACACTGCGCAAGCAGAAGCAGACAATAATGCTGCACAAATTAAAAAAATTGTACAACAGCGTAGAAAAATTGTAGACACAGAATAACGTAGGACAGCATGAGCGATTTTGATTATGAGTTGACAGCAGGTCAAACAGTAAACCCTTTGCCTGATGTAATTTTAGTAACTAATATGGAACACGGTGAACGTGTTCTTGCATCAGGTCTAATAATTCCAGATGACAATGGCAAAAATAGCGGTATCAAACCTAGATGGGCCACGGTATGGCGTGTTGGGTCTGCTGTGGATGATGTTAAACCAGGAGATAAAATACTTGTAGCCCATGGTCGATGGACCCGCGGTGTGAAAGTCAAGGAAAGCGACGGCAGTTTCAGTGTTGTGAGACGTGTTGACCCTAAAGATATTTTGCTTGTAAACGACAGTCACAGTTGACGCACCGCGTTTCTCTAACACATATTATATCAAATGGAGAAACAAAAGTATGAGTGTTAAAGATTTGTGGGTTGAACGTTATCGTCCAACTAAATTGGAAGATTATGTATGGAGTGACGATGCGCAAAAAACACAGGTAATGAGTTGGGTACATGATAAGGCTATTCCAAATCTCTTGCTATCGGGCTCTGCCGGAGTTGGTAAATGTCTAGGCCCGGATGAAAAGATTACAATACGATTAGATAAATCTAAATTATCACCGGAACAACATCGTATACTTGGTATAGAATAATATTGTATTTGCTCCATTGTGAGATAAATAATTTCACAATGGAGCAAATACGATATGATAAGAAAAACTGCTCAACGTCGAACTGACGAATTCACCTCTAAATCAAACGTAGTAAAATTTTTTGGTAAAGATTACATATTATCTGCTGAAATTAAATATGAATTACTAGATTTTTGGACAAAGTGGTTGGATGACAATCCTACACTTGAACCTAATGGACCAGTTTACGACAGGCTATGCAATTTTATTAAGAGCGGTGAATTAGATTTTTATAAACGTTATAGAAAAATTCAAACACTTAAAAGTCATACACTTCAGCAATATCAAATTTTATTTGGAGTTGAATTAGGTACGGTTCGATATAATAATCGCAATAGTAGAATATCAAATAAAAGCAAATTACAAACAACAGATGAAAAAATTGATGCATTTTGTCAGTTAAAAAATATAAAAGACAAAATTGCGCGAGAAGAATTATCTCATGATCAATTAAGTGAATTATCGCAATTGTTTGATGCGTTCGAATGGAATTCATTTAAGGAAATTTGGTCTTTGATACTTGATTTAGTTAAGTTCCACTACCCAAATTACATCAAAAGATACCAAATCTGCATAAACAACCATTATACAAGTGAAGCGTATCTGTTAGCAAGGTTTGGCAATAATCAAGACCATTTAAAGTATTTAGAAATAAAAAAATCCAATCAAGGTAAAAATAGCTTTGCAAACTGCACAGAATATTGGACAAGCAGAGGGTTTGATTACGACGCTGCATTAGAACAAGTAAAAATAGTCCAAACAAGTAGATCAAAACGGGCTGGGGATCTAGCAAAAGAAGATCTGAATAGAACTCCTAGACAGATTGGTTATTGGGTACGTAAAGGTTATTCTGATTCTGACGCGAAGCAAATTATATCAAATTTACAGCGTAGAGATTTAGAATTTTTTGTGTTAAAATATGGATGCGATGACGGGTATATTAGATATCAAAAGATGTTAGATAGTCGTAAAGAAACTTGGTATGCACGGTCCAATGAAGAACGAGATCAAATAAATGAAACAAGAGGGCGAACTTTTAATGACCTGGTTGAAATGTATGGTAAAACAAAAGCAATTGAAATAATTGTAAGTCGTGCGTCTGGTAACTGCGGCGTGAGCAAAGAAAGTGTTGATTTTTTTATAGATTTAGACCAATTATTGGGGGAAGAACTAGCAGAGAAATCAGTAACAGGTTATAAAGGCTCTGAAAGATTTGTAATCACAAATAACGGGATAATTTTTGTAGATTATTACCTAGATGGAAAAATTGTTGAATATTTTGGAAGTTTTTGGCATGCAGATCCTAGATTGTTTACACCTGATAAGATACATTCGGTTGTTGGTTTACGTGCTGAAGAAATGTGGTTACGAGATAAAAATCGTATAGACAGCCTAAATAACCTAGGTTATAAAGTATTAGTGCTATGGTCAACAGATGTTAATCAAGATAGAGAATCTGCATTGATCAATGCAAAAGAATTTTTATTAGGATAATTGGAAAAATGACACAACTGGTAGAATATAACGTTAGTATTAGAACACTATTTGAACTAACAGATAATTTGAATGCAGAGTTCGAATCTGCACAAGATATTTCCAATTTAGGAATAGAAATTCAAACACCGAATGGTTGGCAAGAAATCAATGCACTGGTAAGAAAATATACCGATGCTGCTAGATATTTGTTAGAAGATGATTTGGAATTAATATGTGCTACAAAGCATTTAGTTTTCGAAGATACTGTATGTAAGCCAATTGCAAATTGCACCACATTAGACACTGTCAACGGATCTGTAAAAGTAATTGGATCAGAATACTTGGGCCAACAGGTGCTATATGACATAGCAATTGATAATCCGCATGTATATATAACGTCAAACGGAATTATACATCACAACACTACACTTGCTAAATGCTTGTTTAATGAATTGGGTGTTGATCCAACCGATATTCGGTATGTCAATGCAAGTCATAACACAGGTGTTGATTATTATAGAAATTTGACAGGCTTTGTTGAAACAATGCCATCTGGTGATTATAGATATATTCTCTTAGATGAGGCAGACTATCTTTCACCGAATGCACAGGCTATGCTGCGTTCAATGATGGAAGAATATTCTAACATTTGTAGATGGATACTGACTTGCAATTATCCACACAAGATAATACCTGCGCTGCATTCTCGTACACAAGGGTTTCATATAGAAGATTTAGACCGAGAACAATTCGTTACACGCGCGGCTACAATTCTTATTACAGAAGGTATTGATCTTACAGAGGAAAATTTAGAAATACTTGATGAATATGTAACGGTTACGTATCCTGATTTACGTAAATGTATTAATCTATTACAACAAAATTGTACCAATTCTGAACTAAAGCGTCCCAGTGCTCGTAGTGGCAAAGGTTCTGCAGATTATATAGTTTCAGCTGTATCACTTTTCAAAGAAGGACGTATACACGATGCTAGAAAACTTATCTGTGCCAATGCAACAAGTGAGGAATACGAAGACTTATATAAGCTGCTGTATCGAAACTTGAGCTGGTGGGGTAACACAGAAGATCAACAGAACAGAGCCATTGTAATTATAGCTAATAGATTACGTGATCATGCACTGGTAGCAGACGCTGAAATGAATTTAGCAGCCTGTTTAATAGAATTATCTATGATAGGTTAGATGCTTATTGGTTGATAATGGCAGTGCTGGTTTGTTTATCTAATGTCATGGTTCCATAACAACAGATATTCCAATCATCATTGCCGTGCCCGTCTTTTGAAACTTCGTCGTGGCACGTAACATTTATTTGCAAATGCTTTACAATATACTCTTGACCATTTTCAAAAACACGCCACACATGGTCTTTAGACCCTCGCCCTGGCATACCACGAGACTTATTGAATCTAATAAGATATTTGTTTTTAAGCATCAGCGTTTTCCTTATAGTTAATAATTATACATATATCAGTTTTGAAAACCAAGATTGATTTTTTGTCAACAAAAAAACTAAAATTAGCTATGAAATTTTATGTTGATGATGTGCCGGATGAATTGTCTATTTTTGGTTACATAAAAAGTCAGTTGACTGATTGGGATCAGGCTATTGAAATAGTTCCAAAATAAATTAAAGCTTCATCAATACAGTCTTCAATTTGATCATTATCCACATTCACTTCGAGTATCGGGGCACCAAGACGCCTAAGGCAATTCCACTTGAATTGTTCTCTTGTTGTTGGTAATGCCATGATTAAGATCAAGTGCTTGACGTATTGATGGTATTTGCGGCAGGTTGAACTACAAGAGTGTTCTCTGATATTAATGCCATGATGTTCTGATAGTCGGTATTTCCAGGGTCGCAGGGCACGTAAGACTGCACGCCGTTAATTAGGCAGCTGATCAGCACATTAGGTGCGCTGGCGGTCGGTGGTCCATTTACGTATTGAGCATTTGTGTAAGTTGTCATTTCTATAACTCCGCGCTTATTCCCCAAAAATCAATCCAACCAGCCCCGTTGATGACGCCGGTTGATGTCCCAGCAGCAACAAAACAATTTGTATAAAGAGCTGAAGCTGTTCGAGAATTAAATCCGCCGTTGCCTTCCCCCGTTTGGCTGATGGAAGTTGCGGTGGGGGTTGTTCGTTTTATAACTGAATAATATGATATTGCATAATAGACAGCAGTCGATACAGCCTGTCCCGTCCATAAATTACCAACAGGTTCATAATACCGCTGACACAGCGCCGTCTCCGTCCCAATCATTCGCCGTTCAAACGACGTGGCAACGGACCCAGCTTCAAGTTGAACGCCAGTGATCGTCAGCGTGCCGGACGTGAACGCACCCCCGTTGTTGGGGTAAAATGAGATACTCACCCCGTTTGCCGCGCTGGAGGGCAAAGATATTTGTGTGGTGAACGTTTGCGCTGAAGTTGTAACGCTGAAAGTACCGCTAGCAATTAATGTTTGACCGCTCCAGGTGTCGGTAGAATTTGGGTAATACGCCGTCCACGAAGCACTTTGAGCGCTCGACGCTAACAGTGTCACCGACAGGGTGACAGTCTTCCCGGCAAGATCAGCAATGTTGTAGGATTCAATGCGTTGAACCAAACCCGCTGATGTAACTCCCGCCGCGCCCGTAATTTGCGCGGCGTATTGGTAGCCTGTTGGCCCGGTGACCTGCGCGACCGATGCTACGGATGCTCCCGCCGAATATATCAACCACCGATCCAGCGTATATGACAGGCCGGCGGGCGAACTAAAACTTGTTCCACGCTGCGCGATCTGCATCGCGCCATTAATGATGCGATTGCGCATGATGGCCGATGCAGAAGCAGCAGTGTTTTGAACTGTTCCATCAGAAAATGTTATTCCGCCAAGTGATGAGGCGTTGTTGTTAATTAGCAATGTTCCGGCAACCAATATGTTTCCGCCATATACTGCTAGTGCATTACCTGCACTTATCGTTGTCGTACCAATACCAACATTGCCACTGCTATTGATTTGTATGCGTTGTGTGTATGATTCTGATCCAACTGCACCGGTAAAGGTTGAAAATGCAAGTCCGCCGCCACTTAGTGCGGATATGTTCCCGCCACCTGAGTTGTTGAATGCCCATTCAGTGCCGCCCCCGGTTGCGTTGTTGACTACTTGCCATACAGCTACACCACTTGGTGCAGTTGAGGTGCCAATTAAAAATTGTCCAGTTGCTGCAATAGTTGCACGTTGTACACTGTTTGTTGCGAAGCTAACTGTATTTGTACTTGGTAGGTACATTCCATTTGGAGGTACAGATAACGCTGTTGGCTGGAAGCTTGCAGCAATCACGTTGCTGCTGACATATATGTTACCTGCAATACCAACACCGCCTGCTACTACTAAAGCACCAGATGTGGTTGACGTACTAACAGTACTGTTGGTAATAGATAAGTTGCCGAGCCATGCGCTAGCTGAAGTGAATAAGTTACCTGCTACAGTTAAGTTGCCATTAACTGGGTAGTATATCAGCTTGGTTGAGCTGGTATTGATAGTACTTAGAGTACCCGAGGTAGTAGAAGTGAAGTTGATGTAGCGCGGGGCATTAGTTGCGGTATCATCTGTTATAGTTGCCGCTGTACTAGATGTTCGTTGAACCGTTCCATCAGAAAATGTTATTCCGCCAAGTTGTGCAGCGGTATTGTTAATCAATAATGTTCCCGCTACAAGTATATTCCCGCCATAAACTGCTAAGGCATTTCCAGAATTTATAAGGGTAGTACCTATACCAACATTGCCACTGCTATTGATTTGTATGCGTTGTGTGTATGATTCTGATCCAACAGCACCGGTAAATGTTGAAAACGCAAATCCTCCACCGTTTAAGCCTGCAATGTTACCGCCCCCGGCGTTGTTGTTTACCAACTCGACGCCGCCGCCGACTACAGAATTAACAACTAGAGTTGCAGCACTTCCTAATGGATTATTTGCTGTACCTAGCAACAATTGCCCATTACTAGTCAAACGCATATGTTCCGAACTGTTGGTATAGAACAACATCGGATTGCTACTTGTAACCTGCAATTGCAACGGACCGCCGGAAGTATCACTTACCAAATAAAGTTGAGAACCGTTTGAATATAGATACCCTCTACTTGTTGTGCCACCGGAATACAACCCTATAACTGTACCACTGGAACCGTTTACTGTGAGACTTGTAATACCATTGCTTGCCTGCGATATACTTGTAGTGTTTATGCTCAAATTACCATATGGGTCTAATACCATATGTTCTGTACTGTTAGTAGACCAACCAAGTGTATTTGCAGCTGGCAAATATTGGCCATTAACTGGTATAACAGACGATGTCGGCTGGAATGTACCAGCGAACACATTTCCGCCGATACCAACACCGCCGGTTACTTGTAATGCACCACTTGTGCTTGATGTTGATGCATTACTATTAGTAATAATTACTGTGTCAGTTGTAGATAAAAAGATGTTATTGATATAGGTGTTATTGGCAATTAAATTGCCACTGACATTTAGATTTCCACCAACATTTAAATCACCTGTAGCCGGATTTATAGTTATACCGCCATTAACTAGAGCTTGTAAGTTACCTACAGTAGCTGACACAAATGTTGGATAAAACAGAGCGTTTGTCGATACAGCGGTAATGTTTATGTTGCTTACGTTCGCTGCATTTGGATTAGGTGTACCTGAATAACCGCTGTAACCACTGAATCCACTTACACCTGAATAGCCACTGATACCACTATAACCACTGATACCTGAATAACCGCTGTAACCACTGAATCCACTTACACCTGAATAACCGCTGTAACCACTGAATCCACTTACACCTGAATAACCGCTGTAACCACTGAATCCACTTACACCTGAATAGCCACTGATACCACTATAACCACTGATACCTGAATAACCGCTGTAACCACTGAATCCACTTACACCTGAATAACCGCTGTAACCACTGAATCCACTTACACCTGAATAGCCACTGATACCACTATAACCACTGATACCTGAATAACCGCTGTAACCACTGAATCCACTTACACCTGAATAACCGCTGTAACCACTGAATCCACTTACACCTGAATAGCCACTGATACCACTATAACCACTGATACCTGAATAACCGCTGTAACCGCTGAATCCACTTATGCCTGAATAACCGCTGTAACCACTGAATCCACTTACACCTGAATAGCCACTGATACCACTATAACCACTGATACCTGAATAACCGCTGTAACCACTGAATCCACTTACACCTGAATAACCGCTGTAACCACTGAATCCACTTACACCTGAATAACCACTAAACCCAGAGATACCTGAATATCCACTGTAACCACTAAATCCACTTATGCCTGAGTAACCGCTGAATCCGCTGAATCCAGAGATACCTGAATAACCGCTGAATCCGCTGAATCCAGAGATACCTGAATAACCACTGAATCCGCTTGTTCCAGGACCAGATGATGACGCAGTTGCTTGAAAAGTACCGTCTGAAAATTGTATGCCGCCCAGTTGACCAGCAGCATTGCTTATCTGCAAAGAGCCACTTACAAATATATTACCGCCTAAGACAGCTAAT
>Ga0316228_1000727_pt1 | contig 40353 bp, 52 predicted proteins | sample TBH18021metaG_FD_206005 | JGI IMG/M metagenome (GOLD analysis project Ga0316228, IMG submission 206005) | Freshwater microbial communities from Trout Bog Lake, Wisconsin, USA - TBH18021 | ecosystem: Environmental > Aquatic > Freshwater > Lake > Hypolimnion/Profundal zone | place: USA: Wisconsin... | reverse complement strand
GGGCGACCGCCTTTCGGCTTCTCGGGCTCAGGCGGCAGAAGCGGCTCGACCACCGCCCAGAGATCGTCGGGTACGAGAGCGTCCATCCTCTCCCAACCCCCTCAGCCGCGGTTTTGTCCCACGCTCTTAGTCAGATGCCGATCTTAGCAGCTCCAGCCTCTGCAGCTTCTTCGATCGTAGCGCCCTTACGTAACGCCTTGGCGATGGCGATCGAGGCATCGTCTACGGTATGCGACCGCTTCTCACCGTGCGCGTAGGCGTTGTTCGGTCCCGTTCCGAGCCTGTCGTGGAAGCTGTCTGGAAACTTGGCGTTCATGCGCTGCTCAAGCAGCGCACAGGCCGTGTTGTAGTCCCTTTCAAAATGGGCACGGCAATAGGTGTCGCGGCTCTTCGACTTGCCGCGCTCCGCGACCCGAGCAAGCTTGTAGCTGTCTTGATCAGCTTGGCTGCCGGACGCAAACCACCGAAGCCTGGCCTTGAGATACGTGAGAAGGGACATAGCGGCACCCCTTCGAATAACGTTGCAGACGATTTGCTGGGCCAACGATGCGACTTGGCGGCATTGCTACAGCAGGGTGCTGAAAGCTCATGCTCCGTATCGTCGATCGCCGTTGTCGTCATGAGGCTTGCCGCGCCAGTCGGTCTCAGCGCTTCCTGTGACGGGCAGGAGAAACATCCTTCCGTGCAGCTTCGCCGCCGGTCGGATCGAAGGGTATGATCGGCCCACCGCACCCGAAGCACACGGACCTTGTCAGCCGCTCGGTTCGCGCCTGCCTCTTTTTGTTGGCTTCCTCACGCTGGTCTGCCTCAAGCTTGAACTTCCGCTTGACAGCATCCGTCAGCCCTCCCGTCGGAGCCGTGCCTGATACCTGAGGCACAGCCATCTCGGCTGACCTTGCGCCGTTCAGGAACGATCCTCCGGCGAGCGTGGCAGCCGCCAGAAGGACGAGAACGATCGTTAGGCGCATGCGATGGCATCCTGTGTTTCGGCATCGTTCCCAGAGGAAGGCCTTCCACTGGATTAGTTGTTGCCGAAGCGCTCGCTGATCAGCGCCCCCTTCGGACCGAAGGTTCCCTGCCAGAACAAATCATGGCCTCGGATCGTGATGCGATTGGACCCGGCATCCTCATACTGTCCGGACACGACCGTGACCCAGATCAAACCGCGGCGGTACCCTTCTTTCAGAAAAGCAGTCGTGGTTCCGAGCTTGTCCGCAAGTTCGTTGGGGTCGACAACCCACTCGCCAGCGATGTTGAGATCAAAGCGCATGGGCGTGACCCTCCATCAGCTCGGCAGCAGATGCAGGGCTGAGGCTGACCCTAGCACACTTTCAGCCAAAGATTATTGAGTGGGTGCAGGCTTTCTCGGCCAAGCCGCGCTCGTCCGGTGTTTCACGACCCTCAGGGGTTCGGGTTTACCTGCGAGGAGGCGCTTCACACGCTCGTTGAAGTCCTCGGTCGAGACAGGGGCCGCTCTGCCGTTGGTGGGAATCCGGGCCATCATGGACCTCCGCATCGTTGCCCAGAGCACGGTATGCGCGGAGGGATAATGAGGAAGTGGATACGATCAGGCTCGATTACGAGGGCAATCCATGTCCGCCCTGACATTTACCGGCGATGGCCTGATCCAGCGCTCCGCCAACCAGTTCGCAGTGCTTGACGCCAGCGATCGAGGGATTGAGGGAGGCGGACAGGCAAGGCAGACGGTTGGTGAGGATTTGTGGCCGGCGGACTACGCTTCCTTGAGAAGCGAACCGTCCCTGTCGAAGATGCCCTCCCAGGTGCACTGACGGCTTTGGACCGTGATACGCGAGCGCCCTTCATCCTCATCGCATCCGCACTCGATGCGAATGCGGATCAAGCCAAGGGCGGTCTCCTCCTTCAGCTGTTCGCTGGTGATTCCGAGCTTGTCCGCAAGCTCCTCTGGATTTACCAGCCACTCGCCCCGCGTATCGCACTCGTAGCGCATGGGAAAAGGCCCTCCATCAGCTCGGCAGCAGATGCGGGGCTGAAGATGACCTTAGCACAGTCCCGGCCGCTGATTACTGCCTTGGTATCGACTCCTTAGGCCAAGCTGCGCTCGTCCGACGGCTCGCTGCCTTCTGAGGTTCGGGCTTGTCTACGAGGAGGCGCTTCCCACGCTCGTTGAATTCCTCTGTCGAGACAGAAATTGCCCTGCCGTTGGTCGGAGTACGGGCCATCATGAGCTTCCGCATCGTTGCACAGAGCACGGGATTATGCGGAGGGATAAGGTCCAGGTGGCTACGCTTCAGCCACATTGCGAGGGCTGCCCATGTCCGCCCTGACGTTTACCGGCGACGGCCTGCTCGGCCGCTTCGCCAACCAGCTCGCGGTGCTCGGCGCCAATGCTCCGATCGCCCTGTCCCGCGCCCTCAACCACACGGGTGCCAAGGCCCGCACCCAGGTCATCCGCAACCTGACGAAACAGACCGGGCTCAAGCGCTCGGTGATCGTGAAGGCGGTCAAGGTGAACCGGGCGACCGCGGCGAACGAGCAGTTCGGGTATGGCGGGCGCCTCACCTACACCCTCACGACCCGCGGTGGGGACATCAGCCTCAAGTTCTTCGACCCGAAGGAGGTGAAGGGCGGCGTCTCGGCAAAGCCGCGCGGGCGGCGGCAGCTGTTCGTCGGCACCTTCACCCACGGTGGCTGCTTCCCGGACCGCGTCGGCCCCGTGATGGGCGGCCACGTCTTCAAGAACATCGACCCGAACCACGCGTGGCGGGGCAAGGCCGAGCTGCAGAACTCCGGCGTCTCCATCCCCGACGAGATGCTGCAGGGCGCCACCGAGGCGGCGTTCATGCACGTCATGGGCGAGGAGCTCGAAGCCCGCGTCAGCCACGAGATCGGGCACTTGATGGGGATGCCGGGGCTCTGAGGGGCGGCCAGAAGAGTCGGCAGCCGAGGCAGAAATTCACGAGCGAGATCACGCCTCCTTTGCTGCGAGCTTCCGCACCTGCTCAAGAACCGAACGACGATCAGCTGGATCAGTGATGCTGAACCATAAGCGGACGAGTTCAGCGGCCTCATCGCCGTAAGTGCCGTCTCTTGCGCCTTCAATCAAGGACTCGATAGACACACCAAGTGCTCCGGCGATTAATCGAAGATTTTCCCGGAGCCTACTTTGACGAGTGACAGGCATCGGTGTTTCGTCTGGCTGGCACATTGATGGCGTCCATGACACCCTATTGTGCCAAGTGTTTTGGTAGCACTGATTGTCTCAGCGGCCTAACCATGTCACGGTCAAGCCGCGTCAGCAGCCGCGCGTCCGGGCATGCCTATGGGGACTGCCATGATGACGCAGGACGAGCAGGAAGAACTCGTTCGCAAATGCATCGAGGCGCATGAGGCCGTAATGGATCACGGCACGCCCGAGATGCAAGCTTTCTCCAAGGCGCTGATGTACGCGCTGGCGAAGCTCGTTGCCGACGATATTTTCGGAGCGGCAGACGGGCACGGGACGGCCTAGGGCAACTTCACCGTAGGCTGACACTGTTCAGGCGCGTTGTTCAATCTCAGCCCGGCGAACGTCAGAGTCGCGGTGTAAACAAGCGCGCCCCGCTCATCGCGCACGAGCACGGTGAAGGCTTGATTGTCGCCGTCACTAGGGATTGCCCACCGTGAAATCTCGGGGAGCGTGATCATCGCCTGTCTCCGCGCTGCCTCGAAGTCCGCGCACTCAGTGCCAACTTCGTCAGCCAGGAACGCGCGGTCGTGAATATCGAAAAAGTAGCGTGGCACGCGGCTCTCCAATGATTTGGGCGGGAGCACACGCATCTTCCGGCCGCTGGCGCCCGAGTTGTCCGGCCAGCGATAGAGAACCCTCGCACGGCGGTCGCTTGCGAACAACCATTCGTCATCGACGCAGGCCGCTACGGTCGAATGAGCAAGCACCAACATCACCGACCGACATGATGACACTTCAGACGGAAGTCTGCATCGACGCAGATGATATCCGCCCGCATCTGTGGGCGACGTGGGTCCTCCCCAAGGGGGCACCCCCTTGCGGGCAGAGATGCTCCCGATTTTTGGCTCTCTGCAGCCCTGAAATTCGAGGTTCGCAGTGGGTGTGAGCCGGCGCGAGTGCGCCAAGATCATCGGCGTCACCGAGGCCGCCATCCGGAAGGCGATCAAGGCGGGCCGCGTCTCTGTGGAGGCCGACGGCACGCTTGATCCGGAGGCGGTCCGGGCGGCTTGGGTTCGGTCGACGGACCCGGCGCGTACCGGGGTGCGCACCGGTACGCAGGGTACGCACACTACGCCCGCCGAGCCGACGCCGGCGGTCCTCTCTCAGGCGACCGCCGAGGCGCAGCTGGCGACCACTCGGGTCCGCGAGATCCTGCGAGCCGAGGGCGTGGTGATCGCCGACGGCGAGGAGCTGACCTTCAATCACGCCAGGACGGCGGAGAAGATCGTCCAGACCTGGCAGCGCGATCAGGCGCACGCGAAGGAGGCGGAGCGCCTGATTGATGCCGAGACCGCGGGCCGGCGCTGGGCCGACGAGACCGCGAAGCTCCGGGCCCGGCTCCTCGCCATCCCAGGCGATATCGCGCTGGAGCTGGGCCACCTCTCGAAGCACGACCTCTCGGTGATCGACCGGGTGGTGCGGGATGCCATGACGGCAGGTGCCGGTGACGACGCTCCTTGACCGCACCGTCGCGGCCGCGCTGGCCAAGCTCCGGCCGCCGCCGCGCCTGCCCCTGTCGGAGTGGATGGAGAGCCGGGACGGCATCCGCTTGCCGGAAGGCCTCGTCGCCAAGCCGGGCCCGGTGCGGCTCTGGCCGTTTCAGCGCGAGATTGCGGACGCGATGACCGATCCGACGATCGAGCGCGTCACCGTCAAGAAGTGCGTCCGCGTCGGCTACACGACGCTGCTGACCGGCGTCACGGCCAGCTACGTCGCGAACGAGCCAGCGCCGATCCTGACACTCCTCCCCACGGAGGACGACTGCCGGAACTACATCGTCTCCGACCTAGAGCCGATTTTCGATGCCAGTCCTTCGGTCGCCGGCATCCTCGCCACCGCGGCCGACGAGACCGGCCGGAACACCATCCGGCACCGTCGCTTCCCGGGCGGCTCGCTCAAGATCGTCGCGGCTCGCTCACCGCGAAACCTCCGCGCTCACACGGTGCGCATCCTCCTCATCGATGAGGAGGACGGCATGGAGGTGACGAACGAGGGTGATGCGCTCGACCTCGCCATCAAGCGCACGCTCTCGTTCCCGAACCGCAAGATCATCCGCGGCTCGACGCCAACAGACGCCGACACCTCGACCATCTGCCGGGAGTACGACGCGAGCGACCGGCGCATCTACGAGATTCGCTGCGTCGAGTGCGAGGAGTTCTCGGAGCCGAGGTGGGAGCACATCGAGTGGGAGAAGGATCGCGACCCGCAGGGCGTCGTGACGGCCCACCGGACGAAGACCGCTTCCTGGGCCTGCCCGCGCTGCGGCGTGCTGATCCCCGAGCGGTTCAAGGCGGAGATGGTCGCCAACGGGCGCTGGCGCGCGACCCGGCCGGAGGTTGAGGGCCACGCGGGCTTCGCCCTCTCGGCGCTGATCTCGCCCCACGTCAACGCATCTTGGTCCGCGCTCGCGGCCGAGTACGTCGAGATCCACAACGACCCGGACCGGCTCCGGACCTTCCGCAACACGCTGCTCGGCGAGGGCTGGTCCGAGAGCGTCGACATGACGACCGCCGACGTGCTGGCCGCCAGAGCTGAGCCGATCGGCCTGAACGTGACGATGCCCGACGGCGAGATGCTGGCGCTGCCCGCGGCGGTGCTGCTCCTCACTTGCGGCGTGGACGTCCAGCCCGATCGCCTGGAGGCGGTGATCTACGGTTGGGACCGTGAGGGTCGAGCCTACGCGCTCGGCCACTTCGTGATCTGGGGCAACACGCTGGAGGGCCACGTCTGGCGCGAGCTCGACGAGTTGCTGCTGCAGCGCTGGAAGCACCCGCTCGGCGGCGGCCTCGGCATCGAGGCGACCTGCGTGGACTCGGGCGACGGCGGCACGGTCGAGGCTGTCTACGCCTTCTGCTGGCCGCGCCTCGCCCGCAACGTTCTGCCGATCAAGGGCGTCTGGGGCCGGCGCCCGGTGATCGAAGCGTCGAAGGGCAAGGTCTCGGGCGGCGCGCTCGGCGGACAGGGACGGCTCTGGATCGTCGGCATCGACGAGGTGAAGCAGATCCTCTTCACGAAGCTCGCCCGCTACCCGGATCAGGTTCGGTTCTCGTCGAGCCTGTCGCTGTCGTGGTTCGATCAGCTGTGCGCTGAGCGGCGTGTCGTCCGGCGCGTCGGCGGCCGACCCACCCGCCGCTTCGAGCGGATCAAGAACGCGGCGGCCGAGGCACTCGACGCCACCGTCTACGCCTTCGCGGCGCGCTACGGCCTACCGCCGATCGATTTCGACGCTCGGGAGCGCCGCCTGGGCGACGCCAGCCCTGTCCGCCCACCATCGCCACCACCCGCGCGCGCGGTTCGCCGCTCCTCGTACATGGGACGCTGAGCATGGCCGACGTCAGGACCCCCGATCAGATCCGATCCGACAAGCTGGCCGAGATCGAGCGCATCAACCGCATCCTGAGCCGGGGCGTGACCGAGGTTCGCGAGGAAGACCGTGGGATCAAGCACGACCTGAAGCTGCTGTATCGGCGCCGGGACGAACTCATCGCGGAGGTGGGCAACCCTGCTGCGCAGGGAGGCGTCCAGACCGGGCGCATCCGGCAGGTCCGCGTCATCGGGCGCAAGGGCCTCTGAGCGGTGGGGATCATCTCGCGCATGTTCGGTGCGGCGCGCCGTTCGGCCGCGCGGGCCTACTTCGCGCCGGGCCTCGGCTACGAAGGGTCCCGCCTCACGCGACGCCTGCGCGGCTGGCTTCCCGAGCGGGCGAGCATCAACGCCCTGCTCTCCCAGGGCGGCGAGGTTCTGCGCGCCCGCGCCCGACAGCTTGCACGGGACAACGCGCTCATCGCCTCGGCCACCGAGACCTGGGTGGGATCGGTGGTCGGCGACGGCATCACGCCCTCGCCTACGTTGTCTGACAAGGCGCTGAAGTCAGCCCTGAAGGTCGCGTGGCTGCGCTGGACCGACGAGTGCGATGCAGACGGCCGGTGCGACTTCTACGGGTTGCAGGCTCTCGTCGCCCGGTCCGTCTTCGTGTCGGGCGAGTGCTTCATCCGCTTCCGTGCCCGGCGCCCGGGTGACGGCCTCACCGTTCCGCTGCAGATCCAGGTGATCGAGGCCGAGCAGCTGCCGCTCTCTCACAACGTGGCGCGCACCGAGACGGGCAACGAGGTCCGCCATGGCATCGAGTTCGACCGGATCGGGCGACGCGTCGCCTACCACTTCCTGAAGGTCCGGCCCGGCGACGGGGCCTACGCGTACGGCCTGGAGAGCGGAGACCGGGTCCGCGTCCCGGCCTCCGAGGTGTTGCACATCTTCCGCCCACTGGAGGCCGGCCAGATCCGCGGGCAGACCGCGCTTGCCCCGTCGATGGTGCGCGCGCACCTGCTCGACAGCTACGACGACGCCGAGCTCGACCGGAAGCGCACAGCCGCGATGTTCGCGTTCTTCATCAAGAAGAGCGCCCTGGGCGATCCGCTCCCCGTTGTGCCGGGCCACCGGCCCGAGGGCGGGGGCCTGTTCAGCGGCATCGAGGCGCCGCCCCCGCCCGCGGAGCTGGAGCAGGTCGTGGCCGATCTGGAGCCCGGCACAGGACAGGTTCTGAACCCGGGGGAGGACATCACGTTCTCGAACCCGGCCGACGTCGGGGGCTCCTACGAGGCGTTTCAGTATCGCCAGCAGCTCGCGATCTCGGCGGGCGTCGGCGTGCCGTATGCGCCGATGTCGAACGACGCGTCGAAGGGCAACTTCTCGTCCCAACGCGCGGTCGAGCTCGAGTACAAGCGCCGGGTCGGGCAGCACCAGCACCAGGTCATGGTGTTCCAGATGTGCCGCCCGATCTGGGCACGCTTCGTCGAGGTCGCCGCCTTCGCCGGCTCGGTGCGTGGCCTGACCCCGGCAGTCTACCTGCGCGACCGGACGGCCCTCGGCACGGTCAAGTGGCAGCCCCCGAAGTGGGACTGGGTCGATCCGCTCAAGGACCGCAAGGCCGACGAGCTCGACGTCCTGATGGGCGTCACCTCCCGCACCGACGTGATCGAGGCGCGCGGCGGCGACCCCGAGGAGGTCGATGCCCGGCGCAAGGACGACCAGGACCGGGCCGCGCGCCTCGGCCTGCGCATCGACGGTGGGACCGTCCAGGATCCGAGCCCCGACGACGACGCGGCCTGAGGGCCGACCCCTACCGTCTGACGAAGGAATTGCCGATGCCCGTCTTGATCAACGGGGACGAGATCGTGCTCTCGGGCACGGTCGGGAATCTCTACTGGGACGACTGCTTCGACGCCGCCGACGTGGTGCTCGCCCTGGCGCGGGTCGGGCGCGACCGCGACGTCACCATCCGCCTGAACAGCGGTGGGGGCATCGCCACCGAGGGCGCGGCCATCCACGCCGCGCTCTGTGCCCACCGCGGGCGCAAGACGATCATCGTGGAGGGCATCGCCGCCTCGGCCGCCTCCGTGATCGCCATGGCCGGCGACGAGCGGGTGATGGCCCTCGGTTCGCTGATGATGATCCACGATCCGTCGGGCTTCACCTTCGGCACGGTCGCGGATCACGAGTTGCAGATCCGGGCGCTGAGCGCGCTATCCGAGACGATGGCCGGGGTCTACGCCGAGGCGTCCGGTCGTAGCGTGGAGCAGGCGCGCGCCGACATGCGCGCCGAACTCTGGATGACCCCGGAGGAAGCGGTTGCGGCCGGCTACGCCGATCGAATTCAGGCGCGCGCCGCATCGGCCGGCGGCCCCGACGACACCGCAACCGGGATCACGGCCGACGCCCCTGACGGTGGACCCGAGCCCACCGCTTTCGATTTCCGCCTCTATCAGCATCCGCCGGCGCGCCTCGTCGCCCTGGCCGATCGGCGCGCCTGGACGGGCCGGGCGCCTGCCACCGCCAGCGCTCTGCGCGCTGGCCCAACCAGCCCGCAACCCCGTCAGGAGGCCACCATGGCAGCCAATCAGCCCGCGGCGCCCTCCGCGGAATTTACCACCGCGCCCAACGAGCCGATCGACGAGGCCCGGGCCGCCGGCCGGGCCGAGGCACTCGCGACGGCCTTGCCGCGGGCACAGGCTGCCGAGGTCGCCCGCCTCTGCACCGAGGGTGGCGTGCCCGAGATGATCGCCGGCCTCCTGGCCGAGGGCGCCACGGCCGAGCGCACGCGGGGCCGGATCGAGATGGCCGGCCAGATCAAGGACCTCGTGGCGCTCGCGCGTCGCTCCAACCCGGAGATCCCGGAGGCGACTGCCTCGGCCCTGATCGCCGAGGGCAAGACGGTCGAGCAGGCCCGCGCCGCCCTCTTCGACAAGATGGTCGCCCGCGATGAGGAGACCGTGGTCTCGACGCAGCGCGTGCCCGGCCGGACGGCCGGAGGCGGCGGGCGCGAGGCGACCCTGTCCAACATGCGCGCGCAGCTCGAGCGCCGCGGCCTGCTTACGAAGGGAGCCTGATCATGGCCACGACCTTGCTCAACCCGATCCTCGTGTCGGACTGGCTCAAGTATGAGAGCCCGAACTACCACTCCCGCGACACCGCCATCCTCTCGGCCGGCTCCGGCATCGTGGTGTCCGGGACCGTGCTGGCCAAGCTCACCGCCACCGGCAAGTACGTGCCCGTGGCAGCGGCCGGCTCGGACGGTTCGCAGACCGCCGTCGCCTGTCTGATCGAGGGGGCCGACGGCCGGACGACGGTCGATGCGACCGGCACCGACCAGCGCGTCGTGATCCTCAGCCGCCAAGCCGACGTGAGCCATGCCGGCCTCACCTACGGCCCCACCATCACCGATGCGACGAAGCGTGCGGCGGCCCACGGCCAGCTCGCCGCGGTGGGCATCGTGACCCGCGAAGGAGCCTGACCTGTGCCCGAGATCCTCGACATCTTCAACGACCAGGCCTTCAGCGCGGTGACGCTGACGGATACGGTCAACCTAGTCCCGAACACCTATGGCCTGGTCGGCCAGATGGGGCTGTTCGAGGACGAGCCGGTCGCGACCACGTCGGTGGCGCTCGACATCGCCAATGGCGTGCTCGGCCTGCTGCCGATGCGCCCGCGCGGCGCACCGGCCAGCGTGGGAACGCGCGAGCGGCAGAAGCTGAAGAGCTTCGTCATCCCGCACATCCCGCATGACGATTCCGTGCTGGCGCTCGACGTGCAGAACATGCTCGCCCGCGCCCCGCAGATCGGCCTGGAGACGGTAATCGGCGCGGTGAACCGCAAGCTGATCACCATGCGCCGCAAGCACGCGATCACGCTCGAGAACATCCGGGTCAGCGCGCTGAAGGGGCGGATTCTCGACTACGACGGCGCCGTGGTGATCGACCTGTTCCAGGAATTCGGCGTCACCGAGAAGGTGTTCGACTTCGCGCTCGGCACGGCCGGGACGGATGTCGGCGCCAAGCTGCGGGAGGTCTCCGGTTACATGGAGGACAACCTGCTCGGCGACACCATGACCGGTGTCATGGGGCTCGCATCGCCCGCGTGGTTTGCCCGCTACATCGGCCACGCCAGCGTCAAGGAGGCGTTCCGGTACTACGCGGCCACGGCGCCGAACGCTGACCCGAACCGCGCCGATCTGCGCCTCGGCTTCACGTTCCAGGGCGTCACGATCCGGGAGTACCGCGGCTCGGCGACCTTCCTGAACGCGGACGGTTCGACCTCGACGGTGCAGCGCTTCATCCCCGACGGGGACGTGCGCTTCTTCCCGCTCGGCACGACCGAGACCTTCAAGAACTACTGGGCGCCGCCGGACTTCGTCGACGAGGTCAACACCGCGCCCGGCCTCGACGCGCAGGTCTTCGTCGCTCCGCTCGAACGGATGAAGTTCGGCAAGGGCATGGAGGTCCACACCGAGTCGAACCCGCTCCCGCTGTGCAAGCGCCCGAACCTGCTTGCCCGCGGCTTCTCCAGCAACTGAGGAGGTCGACATGCGCGTGCGCGAGAAGGGCCGGAAGGACGCCGAGCCCGTCCACATGGACTTCGGGCAGGCCCAGGCCGCCCTCCAATCGGGCGCCTACGAGGTGGTCGAGGACGAGGGCGAGCGCGGTCCCGAAGTGCGCAGCGGGGTCTGGGGCGACGGGCCTCCGGCTCCGATCGAGCCGGAGCCGAAGTCCCGGCCCGAGCCCAAGACCCGGTAATCGCCGTCGTGTCCCTCTTCGACGATCTCGGCGACACGATGCAGGACGCGCTCGACGCCACCCACGGCGAGCGGGTCCGCGTCGAGCCGCAGGCCCCGGCCGGCCTGCGCGGGCGGCCGATCGCGGGCGCCGTGGAGCGCGAACCCGTCGAGATCATCGGCCGCTTCCGCAGCCGCCCGGTCACCGCCGAGCTGGAGGGCAACCGGGAGGGCTCGAAGTTCCAGTCGATGACCCGGATCGCCGGCAACGCGACGACGATGCGGATCTCGCCCGGCGAGGCAGCCAAGCTCGGCTACGCGCTCACCAGCGCCGACACCGTGGTGCTGCTCGACCGCCCCGGTCAGCCGCGCTTCGGCATCGCCCGCGTCGGCGCGCGCGATGGCGGCGAGCTGAGCCTGGAGCTGACCACCGAGACGGCAGCTGCAACGGTGAGCCCGTGAGCGGCATCGTCGCCTACGCGATCCGGACCTGTCTCGGGCAGGCGCTGCTCGGCAAGACGCTCGCCGGCGACCGGATTCATGATTCCGCCGTCGAGCCTCTGGAGGAGATGATCAAGCCCGAGCCGCAGCCCTTCATCGTCATCTCGACGGACGACGAGGAGGCCGAGGCGCGGGGCTGGGAGCTTCTGGACGCCAAGCGCGCCATCAACATCGTGGTCGAGGTGGCGATCGGCGGCATGACGAAGGTCGACCTGCCGGCGTCGGAAGGCGGCGGGCCCGCGCTGCGCCTCGACATCCCGCACACCGACGAGGGGTTAGAGACCACCCTCAACATGGTCGGCCGGCAGATCTACCGCGAGATCCTAGTGGGCGGCGCGTGGTCCGACCTCTTCCGCGACATCGCCTACGGCCTGAGTAAGGTCACCGTGCGCCGCGGCGCCAACGCGGAGCAGGGCACGCGCTTCGCGGCCCGGCAGTACGTCTTCACCGCTGACACCATCGCGGAGCCGGATTTTGGCACGGAGCCGGAGGGCCTCTTCGCCGAGATGATCGCGCTTATGGAGGCGGACACCTACCTCGCGAAGGACGTGCCGCTGCTCCGCCGAATGATCGCGGGCGCCCCGCTGCCGGACTGGCACCGCGCGCAGGTCGAACTCGGCCTGACTGACCGCTCCTACCGCGCGCTTGGGCTCGGCCCGCTGTTCCGCGCGGAGGGCGAGCCGGCGGCGCAGCGCTTCACCCTCAACCGCCGCGGGCGGGCCCCGCTCGTCGTCCAGGCCGAGCCGTGAGCGACTTCGACGACCTCCTCCGGGTCGTGGTTCGGATGAGCCACCAGCTGGAGGAGATGAAGCACACCGCGACCAACATGCTGCGCGAGGGCGTGGTCGAAAGGGTCGACGGCAAGCGGGGCTATCAGGTCAACTTCGGCAAGGACGAGGACGGCAAGCCGATCCCGAGCGCGTGGTTCCCGCACCACGAGCAGGGCGGCGCCTTCAAGACCTGGCGCCCGTCGAGCAAGGGCCAGATCGTCTATGTGGTCGCGCCCGGCGGCGACCAGCGCCGCGCCTTCGTGGTACCCCAGGGCGGATTCTCGGACGACAACCCCCAGCCCTCGGACAAGCTGGAGGAGAACGTCGACACCTTCGGCCAGTACCGGCGCGAGATCCGCGAGAAGGACACGGTCGACAAGGTCGGTAAGGCAAAGGTCTCGAAGAAGGCCGAGGGCAAGATCACGGCCGAGACCGGCGACCAGCCCGACGACGGCAGCGCGCCGGGCGGCCTCGGCGCCAACGTCCAGCACGAGCTCAACCGGCAGCTGCAGGGCATCCGGGCGAACCTGACCCAGCTGGAGAACAACGTCGCCGGCCTGCACGAGATCACCTCGCGGTTCCGGGAGATCGCGCAGGGGCGGATCCCCGAGCTGGCAGCGATCCAGAGCATCCTCGATGGTAAGCCGGACGGCCTGGAGAAGGCCGCCAAGATGGCGCTGGGCAACCTCGAGGGGTACGTCGCCAAGTCCATGCAGCAGATGCTCGGCAAGCTGACCAACGGCTTCATGTCGAGCGTCATGGGCATGGTGCACGGCTTCGTTCAGGGGCAGATCGGCGGCCTGCTCGGACAGGTCGCGGACCTCGCCAGCCTCCACGGCATCACGGATGCCATCGCTGACCCGCTCGGTGCGGCCGAGGCGCTCGCCCTCGACGTCGCGGCGGGCGGCTCGCACGGCGTCTTCAACCGCAACCTCGACACGATCGGCGCCGCGTTTGCCGCCACGCCCGGGGAGGCCGCCTTCGCGTTGCTGCGCGGCCAGTTCGGCGGCGCGCTCGGCGGGGCGCTCGACGTGGCGGCCAACCTCGGCGGCATGCTCGACGGCCAGCAGAATCTCACCAAGGGCCTCACCCGGTCCTACCGCCTCGGCGGCTACTGACGGAGCAGCACCATGACGAAGGCCCGCTATCGGGTTGGCGAGACCGCCAACCTCGACGTGTTCCCGCACGGCACGAAGGTCGGCAGCGTGATCGAGCTGACCGAGGCCGAGGCGCTCTACGAGCGCGACATGGGCCGGATCACGCCGGTCGAGGAGAAGGCGTCCGCGCCCGCTCCCGTTGCGCAGAAGCCGGGCCGCGCCCGGTAACGCCGTGACCTCCTACGGCCTGAACCGCTTCACCGGACAGCCCCTCTCGGGCTGGGAGCACACGCTGCAGTCGGTGGACGTGATCTTCGAGACCGAGATCGGGGAGCGGATCATGCTGGAGCACTTCGGCGGAGGCCTGCGCCGCCTGCTCGGCCGCAAGCTGACGCCCGGCATCCTGGCGCTCGCCTCGGCGATCTTCGCGCTGGCGATCACGATCTGGGAGCCGCGCCTGCGCGTGGTTCGCGTGCGGGTCGCGCCATCGGTCGAGGAGTTCCGGGCCGGCGTCGTCACCTTCGTCATGGAGGTGGTCTACCGGCCCAAGGGCCATCTCGGCGATCTCACCGAGGAGCCGACGCTGCGCTTGGTCAGCGTGGCCGCCAACGACAACGGCGACCTGCGCTTCGGCACCTACGAGGAGCAGGCGGCGTGAGCCTCTTCACCGCCGAGCAGCTCGACCTCTCGCGCCTGCCGGAGGTCACCTTCGTTTCCGTCGATCAGGAGGCGGAGGCCAAGGCCCTGCGCGCCGACATCGCGGTCCGGCTCAACGCGGCCGGCATTCCCTACGACGTCCAGAGCCTGGAGACGGACAGCGTCACGATCCTGGCCGAGGCCTTCGCCTACCGCCGCGCGCTCGCCACCGCCGACATCAACGATGCCGTGCGGGGGCAGTACCTCGCGACCAGCTTCGGGGCGAAGCTCGACCACCTTTCCCTGACCCTCTACCCGGATCAGGTGCTCGACCGGCTGCCGGGCGAGACCGACGAGGCCTACAAACGCCGCCTCGCGCTCGCCAGTGAGGTTCGCGCGCCGCTCACCCCCGGCGCCTACCTGCACACGGCGCTCGCCTACAGCACCGACGTCGCGGACGCAGCCGTCTTCAACTGGGCCTCGGGCCTCGTCCGCCGCGGCGAGACGCTCGTCGTGGTGCTGGGCAAGCCCGGCGCCGACGAGGCGGCCCTGTGCGCCGGAATCGCCGAGGCGATCCGCACGCGGCCGATCAAGGTCGAGAGCGACACCGTCATCGTGCGCCCCGCCGCGCGCCGCACGGTCCGCGTCGCCGGCACGCTGTTCCTCCGCCCCGGCCCCGACGGCTCTCGGGTTCAGGCCGACCGGACCGCGGCCGTCGTCGCGCTCGGCGCGGCCCGGCGCAGGATCGGCCGGACGCTGCCCGCCGCGGCGCTCGCCGGCGCCATGGCCAGCGACCTTGTCGAGAGCGTTGCGGGCGTCACGGTCGACGGACGGCCGCTCGCGGCCGACCTCGTCCCGCCGCAGGACGGCGTGATCGAGATCGGCGCCGTCGACCTCGCCTGGACGCGGTTCAGTGCCTGATACGGCCCACCTGCTGCCGGTCAGCGCGACGCCGTGGGAGAAGGCGGTCGGCAGCGCGGTCGCGGCCTGGTGGTCGACGCTGCCGGTCGACCTGATCGGCAAGGCGCTCGACCCCTACGCCGTGCCGGTCGAGTGGCTCGACTGGCTCGCCAACACCCTCTCGGTCGACCTCTGGCGCGGCGACTGGAGCGAGCTGAAGAAGCGGGACGTCATCGCGCAGGCGCCGACCCTGCAGACGCTGAAGACCACGCTCCCCGGGCTCGCCGCCCACCTCGCGATCATGGACGCGCGCATCGTTCAGTCCGCGACGCCGCCCGGCGGGTTCTTCCTCGGGCGCGCGCCGACCGTGGCCGAGATGGAGGCGTGGTTCGCCACACTGCCGCAGGTGCGGGTCTACTTCGTCTCCGAGGAGCGCAAGGAGGGGCCCGAGCTCTACTGGGGCGACAGCTTCTACGGCGAGGGCTTCTGGCTGCCGGACCTCGCGCCAACGATCCAGCGTCGCAAGGCCGTGCTCTTCGATCGCGGGGTGGAAACACCTCTCGTCGTCACCACCCTCAGCTACAGCGACGCCGCGCGGAAGACGCCGGCCGAGGAGCGGGTGACGATCGAGGGCCGCGACGGGCCGGCCCTGTTCTTCGCCGACGGCTTCTACGGCGCCGACGACCACTGGAACGCTCTGGAGCGCGCGCCCAAGGTCTTCACCTACCGCTTCGACCGGACCTGGAACGAGACGGTCTCGCACCTCGCCGCGACCGCCCTCGACCCGAGCTACACCCCGCAGGACGTGCGCTCGACCCGGCAATCGGCCGAGCGCCCCCAGGGGCCAGAGCTGATCTGCAACGACGGCTTCTGGGCGGCCGACAACTTCTGGCTCCCCGACGTCGGCTACGGCCTCGCCTACGACCGTGTCGTGTTGCACGACCCCGCCCGGCCGGGCCCGGTCGGCTCGGCAGCGGGCTTCTGGGGCGCCGACCGCTACGGCCAGGAAGCCTACACCGTCGAGCTGATCGTGGACGTGCCGGCCACGCTCGTCGGCCCCGCCATCGCCTGGAGCGACGGCTTCTGGGGCGACGGCTTCCTCGAGCCGCACGATCCCGAGCCCTTCGAGCGCGCGGCCGAGGCGATCAACGTCGCCAAGGCCAACCGGGACGAGGTCCGCATCACGCTCGCCACCCACCGCCCGCGCACCTTCGCGGATGGCTTCCCGCCGGTCGGGACGCCTCTCAACACGCCCGTCCTCAACTTCCTGTGAGGCTCTGATGCCCGAGACCCTGCCCGTCATCACCGACCTGCAGCAGGCGCTGCCGAGCGACATCACCAAGGGCTTCCGCGAGATCCGCTCCAGCCTGTCCAACGTCGTGCGCGACGCGGTCGAGCCGGGGCTGGCCTGGGAAGGCTTCACGATGGCCGCCAACATCGGTGACACGCAGATCACCGTCGGCACCGGCCGGTTCTACAAGAACGGCGACGTCTACGGTCGCTACGAGACGCAGGTCCTCGACATCCTCGACGACCTGCCGCCCTACGATCAGCAGATCCTCGCGATCTGCGCGGGCGGGCGCGTCGCTCCGGTGATCGAGGGCCGCGCCTTCCTGCGCTCGACCGAGCGCAATCCGGACGGCTCGCGCAACGTCTACCAGCGGGACACGCAGACCGAGGAAGTCTACCTCGCCGAGCTGTCGATCGTGCCGGGCGACATCGCAGCGACCGCCAAACCCCCGGCCTCGGTCGGCAACGACCGCGTCGTGGTCGCCTACGCTCTGGTCTCGCCGGCCGGCCTGATCTCGATCACGCCTGTGGTGGCCAACCGCGTCACCAACGCTCGGCGTCAGCGCGTCGAGCTGCTGCGCCTCAGCACCGTGGTGGACGGCTACGCCCCGCGCCTCGCCTCGCTCGGCTCCGCGCTCACCGGCCTCGCCGACGAGGTCTCCGGCAAGGCGACCAACGCCGAGACGCGCCGGATCAAGGTGGCGCTCGCCCGGATCCAGGAGGTGCTCAACATCCCGGACGTGCGCACCGATTACGGCGGCGACCACTTCCTCGACGACGACGAGAGCGACAAGACCTTCGCGGCCTACGATGCCCGGGTCGAGGAGGGCCTGCGCTTCGCGGCGGCCGCCACGATCACGGCCGAGATCAAGCCGCTCTCGGACCTCGACACGTCGATCCGGCGCTCAGGCACCCTGATCCTGCCGGACTACACCGAGCGCCGCACCCGCGTGGCGCAGGGCAACAGCGGCATCATCCAGCTCAACAGCTTCGCGATCGACCTGCACACGATCGTCAAGGCGGAGATGAGCCGCCAGCGCTTCCGGTTCGGCGCCGCCTACGAGCTGTCCTCTTCGGCCGAGTTCTGGAACACCGGCAAGTTCACGGCCGGCAACGGGCCGTTCCAGATCTTCACGCGCAACGGCGAGAGCTATCAGGTCTACGACACCGGCCGCGAGGACGCTGAGGGTCATCAGATCAAGCGCCTGCGGCGGACCTGGCTCGATACGGTCACGGGCGAGACCTACACCTCGCGCCTCACCTCATCGCACACCCTGACCGGCTACGATTGGGTCCAGACCTTCCAGCAGCCGGAGGACGCGATCGTCGTCGGGCTCGGCCCGCACATCGCGAAGCTGCCGGCCGCGGGCGGCATGACGATCGGCCTGTGCGACACCACCGAAGCCGGCGCGCCCGACACCAAGCGCATGCTCACCTTCAAGGAGGTGGCGCTGAAGGATGGGCAGGGAAGGCTCAATTGGGCGCTGGCGCCCGGCGCCTCGATGCAGTCGATCACCCCGACCCTGCTCTCGAAGGGCTCGAACGTCGGCTTCTACCTGTCCACGCCGGCCGATTATTGGCTCTACATCGCGGACCTCGAGGTCTATCGCGACGGCACGCTGTTCTACCGGCCGACGCCGATCGTGTTCCAGGCCGATCCGTCGAAGGCCATCATGTTCGATCAGAGCGTGGCCGATTTCGTGCGGCCGCGGACCGAGCTGCAGCTGAAGCCCCTCAACCTCGTCGGCGGCTTCAACTCGATCGACGTGCTCGCCAAGCTGATCACGCCGGCCGGTACCCGCGCCGTGTTCGAGGTCGAGGAGGGCGGCCAGTACCGCCAGCTCGGCAACGGGGCCACGCTGGCCGGTACGCCCGAGACGCTCGGCTGGCGCCTCGTCTTCACCGGCACGTCCCAGTTGCAGGCGATGCTCGACCTCGCCGACGCGACCGTGACGCTGTCCCGGCCGAAGACGGCCTTCAAGCACGTCTCGACCGAGCGCACCACGCCGGCCGCGGTGCGCAGCGTGTTCCTCTCCGCGACGATGGAGAACTTCAACAGCGCCAAGCACACCTGCACGCTGAAGCTCTTCGCCAACAACGGCGAGGTGGCGCCGGTCGCGGTGGTCGACGAGCCGGATCCGGCCGATCCGAAGCGCATCGTGCGCACGGCCACCTTCACTTTCTCGGCGCCCGGCATCACGAAGTTCCGGCGCATCGTCCAGGGCACCACCACCGACACCGGCGACCTCTTCCACGTCGCCGAGGTCATCGACGTCACGCAGGCCACCTGATCCGGAGCGCACCATGTCCCTGCCGAAGACCATCAAGGCCGCGGCGACCTACGAGGTCGCGCTGGCCGCGCCCGTCACCATCGCGGGCCGGGTGGTGCGCCCGGACGCGCGCCGGCTCACCGTGTCGGGCGCCCTGCTCAAGACCTTCGACCCGGCCGCGGTCGAGAGCGCGCGCGAGGTGCCGGCCCACGACACCGCGCCCCTGCCGCCGGAGGGCTGAGGCGTGGCCTACACGATCCCTCCGGGCGAGACCGACATCGTCGGCACGCTCACCCGGATCCTCGCCGACATCGATGTCCGGCTGAAGCGGGCGCAGGAGGCGGCCGACACGCTGCCGGCGGCCGAGCGGGAGTTCCGGGCAAACGCGCTGAAGCGTATCTCCGCGGACCTCGCGCCGATGGTGGACACGCTGCGCGCGCGGATTCAGCGCGGCGTGCTCACCGCGACCTCGGACACCGAGGTGTTGCTGATCGGCGGGATCGAGCGCACATGGGTCGTCGCCGAGGCCGACCGGACCACCTTCGCACCATCGCCCTACGTGCTGGCGCTGCGGCGCCTGTCGATGGCCGACACCGCGCTTCTGCGGGTGACCGGCTGGGACCCTGCTAGCGGCGCCTTCACGGCCGAGGTGCTGGAGATCACCGGCAACCCGGGCCCGCACACGGATTGGGAGTTCGTCTCCGGGCCGGGCGTGGTCACCGCGCAGCGCGCGTGGATCGCCGAAGGTCGGTCCGAGCGCGCGCTGACTGTAGCGGCCCGGCAGTCCGCGCAGGATGCGGCCGCGCAGGTGGCGAGCGATAAACTCGTCGTCGGCATGTCGAAATCGGGCGCTGAGCAGGCCGCAGCCACCGCCACCTCGAAGGCGGCAGAGGCCGTGGCTGCCGCGGACCGGGCCAAGACCTGGGACCCGACGAATTACTACGCGAAGGCCGCCGTCGATCAGAAGCTCACGGACGCGGCCACCGCCACGGACGGGAAGATCGCGGCGCTGAAGGGCTCGGCCGACGCCGACCACGACACGCTCGGCGAGATCGCGGCGGACCTCGCCAGCGTCAAGGCGGCTGTCTCCAATCAGCTCGACCCGATCGTCGCAGCAATCATCTTCGGGGGCTAAGTCATGGCGACCAAGTTCAAGCCCGTTTCGCTCGACCTGACGACGGCTCTCCAAACCGCCTACACTTGCCCGGCCAATACGATCGCGCTTGTCCTGGCGGCACAGGTCGCGAATACGGACGGCACCGTTGACGTCGATACGACGAGCCAGTGGCTCGACGCGAGCGCGGCGAACAAGGCCACGCGCCTCGCCAAGGTTCTGACGGTTCCGCCAGGCGCGGCGGCCAACCACATTGCCAAAATCCTCATTCTGGAACCGGGCGACGCGATCCAGATCGTCGCGTCGGCCAACAACGCGGCGCAGGCGACCCTCTCGGTTGTGGAGATTACCTGATGCCCTATGGCCTGATCGGGAACAAACAAGCCTCGTTCACGTCCGGCAAGGCCAACGGCGTGTTTTCCCTGGGGGACGTCTGCGCGCTTCAGAAGGGCAGCGCGTGGCACCAGCCGAACCTTGCGAAGCGGTTGGCGATCCCGGCGCCGTCGCCTGCCCCTTCGGCCCAACTCGGGCTTGTGCCCGTGCCCCATCCGAACGGACGGCTTGTCGTTCTTGTCGGGGCGATAGAGAGCTACGCAACCGCCCAATCCAGCCCGGTCCTCGCGTACTCTCTGAACGGGGCGGCTCCTATTACGGTCGCGTCGGCCGCGTTTGACGGGACTAACTATATCCGAAGCTCGATCTACAATTACGGGTTATCTCCGGACGGTATTCACTTTTACGTTCATTTCATGAACTACGCCGCCGGAGGCGACTGCCTAGTCTATGACTGCGACGGTTTTAGCTTGTCGAACCCAAGGTCGGCGTTCAGTAGCGGAACGCCGAGAACACAAGGTCGAGGCTATCTCAACGGTGGACTGTGGGCCGTTCCCCGCATGAATTGGTCTTCGGACGGTCAGTATATTTACGGATTCGGCACGGACAGTCGGCGCTCGCAATTTTCGACGCGCAACCCCGCGACGGGCATCTTGACACCGCAAACACTGTCCTGGGGTGCCGGCAGTGAAGAAAGTTTCTATGGCGGCGGGGATTGGTACGGCAACGGGAACCAATTCAACATGCTGCTCTCGCCGAACAAGCGGGGCGTCTTTACGTGGGGCAACAAGGGTTCCGCGAACTACTGCGTAATGGCTGTGGGCGGCGTCAACCTGGACGCTCGAACCGGGACCGCGCGCACCGCGACACCTGGCATCAGCGGCGCATCCGATCGGCAGATATTCAATCCGCAATGGTCCTTCGACGGGCAATACGTCTTCGTTGACGAGGGTTCGCGGAGTGATGGCGACCGCAAGCTGTATCACTATCGCACGAATGGCCTCGGGACTTGGGCCGGGACCAGCGGCAACTCCGCGTCGTTCGTCGCGATCGACCCAACCGTGACGTTCACGGCATTCGCCTGCACGGATACGGAAATCATTGCCTGCACCAAGGCGGGCCAGATCGTCGCCTACAAGTATTCAGACGACAGCTTTACCAAGCGTGTGCTGATCGACCTGCAACAGCCAACGATCAGCGGACCAGTCGGGTTCATGCATAGCAGCGTCGCGACCCCGAAACTGCTGGGCCTCGGACGGGCAAGCCCGAACGCATGGACAAGCAACGCTCTCATCCTGAGAGCGACCGAAAATGCGGCGAACGTGTGAGGGGCGATGGAACACACCCAAAATGCCGGCGGCGTTTGGTCCTACCCGGCGCCGCTCCCGTTCCGGGTGATGCTCCCGGACGGCATGACGCGCACCGATCCCTCAACCTTCACGGCCGAGGAATTGGCCGCCTGGGGCTTCACGATCGCCCCGGTGCGGCCCTCGTTCGATGCCTCGACGCAGGTGCTCGCCTGGGATGAGGTGGCCTGCGCGTGGCGGCTCGACGACCGGCCGGCTCACGTCGAGCCTGCGCCCGTCTCTGTATCCTCGGCGCAGGCGTGCCTTGTCCTCGACGAGGATGGGCTGCTCAACCGAGTCGAGGCGATCGTTGGGGCCATGCCAAAGGCGGTGCAGATCTGGTTCGCGCGCGCCAACACCTGGGAGCGCTTCAATCCCTACGTCATGGGCATCTGCCTCGAACTCGACCTGACCGAGGCCGACCTCGACGACAAGTTCCAGCGCGCCGCGCGCCGCCTCTGAGCCGCCTGCCCCTCACCCATTCCTGAAACCGGCCTCCGGGCCACCCTTCACCCTGCCGGTCGCCGGTGGGGCCTCTCAGCGTGGAGACACCACCCATGGCCAGCCCGACTTTCGGCACCATCGACCAGCGCTTCTCCGACGAGCCGGTGCCAACCGGCCCCGTCGATTTCTCGAAGATCGCCTTCGTCACGACCTCGACGGGGGCGGACGACGAGCTGTTCCCGGCCGGCTACGCAGCGGACCGGACCTCCTACAAGGCGGTCCGCTTCGCCTCCACGGACGTCGCCTTCACCTCGAAGCTCGGCACCGGCTACCTCGCCGACGCGGTGCGCGCCGTGAACCAGCAGGTCGCTCCCGGCGGCCAGGCCGCCGACATCACGGTGATCCGCTGCGCCGAGGGCGGCTCGCTCGCGCAGACCATGGCCAACATCATCGTCGGCCTGCAGGCGCTGAAGGCCGCCCCGCCCAAGATCAAGGCCACCCCGCGCCTCGTCGGCACGCCGGGCTACACCGCCCAGCGCCTCACGGGCGTGACCCGCATCACGCCGTCCAGCCGCGGCTCCGGCTACACCGCCGCGCCGAGCGTCACCCTGACCGGCGGCAACGGCACCGGGGCGGTCGCGGCCGCCACGATCTCGCGCGGCATCGACACGATCGCCGTGGATTCGGCCGGGACCGGCTACACCTCCGCACCGACCGTGGTGGTCGCTCCGCCGGCCGGCGGCGGCACGCGCGCCGTGGCGACCGCGACGGTCTCGGGCGGCGCCGTCACGGCGATCACCGTCACCAACAAGGGCCACGGCTACGGCCCGAGCGAGGTCCCGGCGATCACCCTGGTGGGCGGCGAGGGCTCGGGCGCGCTCGCCACGCCGACGCTGACCGGCGTCATCGAGAGCGTCTACGTCCTGAACGGCGGCTCGGGCTACACGGGCGCGCCGACCGTCGCTTTCACGGGCGGGGCCGGCACGGGCGCGGCTGCGAGCGCCACCATCGAGGTGCTCGCCAACCCGGTGATCGCCGCGCTGCCGGAGACGCTGAACGCGCTCCTCGCGATCGCGGTGGTCGACGTGGACGATTCGAGCCGCGACGGCGCGATCTCGGCCCGCCAGACCATCGGCTCCGAGCGGATCATGCCCGTGGGCGTGGCGGCCCGGGTCTTCGACACGGACGGCGCCACGGTCATCACCCGCCCCATGGCGCCGCGCATCCTCGGCCTGATCACCCGGGTGGATTTCCAGAACGCGGGCAAGCCGTTCGAGCCCTTCGCCAACCGGCAGATCTACGGCCTCGTCGGCACCTCGCGCGACATCGAGTTCGACATGCGCGACGGCTCGGTCGAGGGCCAGCAGCTGCTCGCAGCCGAGGTCTCGATCGTGGTCTCGGGCGAAGTCGACATCGACGGGGCCATCGCGGACGGCGGCTTCGTCTTCATCGGCACCGACAACTGCGCCACGGACGGCGACCTCTGGCAGCAGATCCATCAGGTGCGCGGCGCCGACATCATCGACGTCGAGCACATGCGGATCACCCGCCTGTACCTGGGCCGCAACATCAGCGCCTCGAACGCCGAGGCCTGGATCAACTCGCAGAAGTTCAACCTGCGGGACCACAAGGCTGCCGACGACATCCTCGGCTACAAGGTCGAGTTCCTCCCCGACCAGAACAGCCCGGAGGAGGTGCGCGCCGGCCGCCTCACCACCGACCTCGGCATCGAGGAGGCGCCGGTCTTCCGCGTCGCGAAGCGCAACGTGCGCCGCTACCGCCAGGCCGTGAGCGACCTCGTCGCCGACATCGCGGCGCGCATCAACGCCTCCGCCATCCTCTGATCGGGCCCCCGGTCCGCTCTCCCGACACGTCAGCCTGAAGGACGACCGCGATGCCTGCGCAGTATCCGTACATCATGGAGGCGGTGGACGTCCGCCGCGCCCAGAAGCCCGATACTACCCGCAGCAAGATCATCAAGACGATGGCGCTGCCAGCGCTCACCCGCGTCACCTCCGAGATGCTGGCGGGCGGCTCGATCGCCAAGCTCAACCTCAGCTTCCCGCAGATCGAGGCGCTGGAGCCGAAGTATGCCACCCACGGCCCCGACCTCGACATGCTCCGGAACTTCGGCCTCGCCGCCGGCAGCGAGATGGATCGGTGGGTCTTCGCGGGCTCGATGCGGGTCCGGAAGGGCGGTGTCGTGCCGGCGCGCGCCACGATCGAGGGCGTGGTCAACGCCTGGGAGCCGGACGAGAACACGCCCGGCGAGCTCATGGGCTGCAATCACACCTTTGCGGAGGTGACGCACTACGAACTGATCATCGACGGCGAGGAGCTGTTCTACTTCGACGACGACGAGAACATTGCCCGGTCGGGCGGGGTGGACTGGTTCGCCCCGACCCGCCGGGCGCTGGGGATCTGATCAGCCGCGGGGTGGTCGCCTGCCGCCTGCCTTCCGCCTCGTCCTGATCTGGCAGTCCACGCGCCTCAGTGCTCCGTGCCCGGACGGTTCTGACGCATAGGCTCTTGGGAATTTTGCACGAAGCTGGATCGCTTCGGGTCGCCCTTTAGATGTGCGACCCGAATTCGCATGATGAGGGCAGCTGCGACGCCCGAAACCAGCGTCATCATCGCGAGGGCGATTATCAATTGACTGTTATTTCCCACGGCGCAGCTCTCTTTTTCCTGGATATATGTACAATCAATTCGGACAATAAATAGTTCGCTGCGCCTAAAATGTTTCTCAGAGATGCGGCACGGACAAACACATGCCCAGCTATACCCTGAAGTCCCCGATTGTGCTGAAGGACAATCGCCAGTTTGCCGTCCTTACGATGGAGGGCGCCACCTTGGCCGGCGTCGCCATGCACGAGAGCGTGCTGGCGAGCACCGGATCCTCGACCGCGGCGCTCGTCGCCATGCTCGCCGTCGAGTGCGGCTGGCCGCAGGAAGCCGTTGGCCGGATCGCCGCCGCCGAGATGGAGGCGGTCATCGAGGCGCTCGACCCTTTCGCCTTCGCTCGCCAGCCTGGCGAGAGTGGCGAACCCTCGCCGCAGACGTCGCCCACTTCCTGAGTACGCCCCTGCCGATGCTCCGCCCGGAGCCGTGGTCCGATCTCCTCGCGTGGCACGCCGAGGCGGTCCGGATCGCGCAGTGGCACGCTGAAGGCTGAGAACCCCGCATGGCATCTCGCACCGCGCAGCTCATCGCGCAGCTCGTCGACCGCGTCTCCGGCCCGGCCAAGGGCATGGCCGGCGCACTCGATGGCGTCGCCGCGGCCGGCAAGCGGCTCGGCAAGGGCGTGGCGACGCCCGCCCTCGACAAGCTGACCAAGGATCTGAAGGACGCGCAGGCGCAGGCCGAGAAGCTGGCGCAGCTGCAGGGCCGGATGAAGACGCTCGGGACCTCGCGCACCGCCTTCAACGGCGCGCGCCAGGATCTGGAGCGGATCAGTCGCGAGCTGGAGGCGGCGCGCAAGCTGTCGGCGGCTGGCGAAAAGGAGGCGGCCCGCTCCGTGCGGACGCTGGAGCGGGAGCAGGCCCGCGCCCGCGCCTCGGTGCGTTCGGCCGCCAGCGCGTTCGAGGCGGAGGCCGAGGCGGCCAAGCGCCTCCGTCGCGAGCTGGCGGCCCTCGGGGTGCCGATGACCTCGCTGGCCTCGGCGCAGTCGTCGGTCGCGGCGAAGGCGCAGGCTGCTGCCACCGCCCTGGACCGGCAGACCCGAGCCGAGAAGCGGGCGCGCGCGGCCGACGCGCTGGCGTCGCAGGCGCATGAAGTCGGTGCGCCCGGCCGGCGCGGCGTACCGGGCGGGCTGGGGCTGGTCGGTGGGCGGTTCCTCGGCGCGGGCGCGGCGGCTTACACCGCTGCCGCCACCTACAAGCAGGCTGCTGCCTTCGACCGACGCATCACCATGATCGGGCAGACGGCCGATGCGTCCAGGCCGGAGATCGACAAGCTGGCCGCCAGCGTCCACGACCTCGCTCAAGAGACGGCCACGCCGGTCGATCGCCTCGTCGGCGGTCTGGAATCGCTCGTCGCGCAGGGCCGCAATCTGCGTGAGGCCATGGAGTTCCTGCCAGCCGTGGCGCGCACCGCCGCCGCGACGGGCTCCGAGGTCGACGACATCGCGAAGTCGGCGGACTCGGTCGGGTCGAACTTCGGCATCGCCGGCAAGGAGATGCAGGCCGCCTTCGACATCATGGCGGCGGGCGGCAAGGCCGGGCAGTTCGAACTCAAGGACATGGCCCGCTACCTGCCCAGCCTGTCGCCGGCCGCGAAGGCGGTCGGTTTCGCCGGTCAGCAGGGCCTCTCCGACATCGTCGCCATGCTGCAGGTGATCCGGAAGGGCGCGGGCTCGTCCGAGGAGGCCGCGACCTCCCTGACCAACATCTTCCAGAAGATGGAGAGCGAGGAGACGGTCAAGCGTTTCAAGAAGATGGGTGTCGACCTCGAGGCGGCCATGAAGAAGGGCCGCAAGGAGGGTCGCAACCTGATCGAGGTGTTCGAGGAGGCCGCGAACAAGGCGCTGAAGGGCGACCTCTCGAAGCTGCCGAACCTCATCGCCGATCAGGAGTTCGGTCGCGGCGTGCGCGCCCTGATGACTTACCGCAGCGAGTGGCAGAAGCTCTCGGCCACGATCCGCGCCACCTCGGCCGGCACGGTTGCGAAGGACGTCGAGCGGGTCACGAAGGACTCGCAGTCGGCCCTCGACCGGCTCGGCAACTCGCTGCAGCGCGCAGGTGAGGCCGGGGCGCGGTTCATGGATTCGGCGTTCGGCACGAGCGACCGGATCCAGGGTGTGGCGAAGGGCCTGGAGGCGACGGCGCAGGCGATCGAGCGCATCAACGAGGCCTACAACAAGGGCGGCCTGCGCGGCGTCGGCAAGTTCCTGAAGGACCTGCCCGCCGAGGCCGCGCGCGAGAAGCTCGCCGAGACCCTGCCGGAGCGGAAGAAGGAACAGGCCGGCCAGATCAAGGCGATCGAGGACGACATCACCGCGACCGAGCGGACGATGCGGCAGACCGGGCGCTCGCAGGAACAGATCGACGGCGTGCTTCGGTCGAAGCGGGCGGCGCTCGCGGCGGCCAAGCGCGCGCAGGGCGATCTCGACATGGAGGGCGCGGGCTTCCGGAAGGACCCGCCGAGCATGCTGCAGGACCCGACCGCACCGATCCAGGGGCAGACGGGCCCGATCGGCCAGGGCGGCGGCTCTCGCTTCGGCTCGGCGTTCGGCGAGGCCTTCCCGCTCGACACCTCGAGCCGCAAGCCGCTGCCCGCCGTGACGCCGCTGCCACCGCGCCGGCCGGCCAGCCTGCCGAACATCTACGGCGACATGAACGACGCGCTCGGGCCGGGGCAGACAATCGCGCCGAAGGTCGACACCTCCCAGGTCGAGGCACTCAAACCGAAGGCCGACGAGGCAAAGGCTGCGGTCGAGGGTCTGAACGTCACTGTGACGCCGAACGTGGACGCCTCGTCCATCACCGCCGCCGAGGGTGCTGCAGATCGTCTGATCGCGAAGCTGGCTCAGGCGGGGGCGAAGGCGACCAGCGTCGGGAATCAGGCGTCGGCCGCGCTCGCCAACGCCGGGGCCGGCGCCCGCACCGGCCGCGTCGCGCAGGCTTTCGCGAACTCGCCCTCGGCCGGGGAGGCCTGATCCATGCTCTGGCAGGTGGGCCCGCTCACCATCTCGCGGCGCCCGTACAACATCGAGGAGTGGTCTCGGGAGGCCTCGGCGTCCTGGGCGAAGAAGGATCTGCTCGGGCGGCGCCCGGATCGTGAGTTCACGGGCGAGGGCGAGGAGAAGCTGACCCTGAAAGGCCGGCTTCACCCGTTCAACCGGCGCGCCATCGCCGGCCTGTCGAGCCTGGAGCTGGCGCACAGCCTCTGCCGCACCGGGCAGCCGGTCTTCGTCACGCGCGCCGACGGCCGGGTGTTCGGCTTCTACGGCATCGAGAGCGTGAAGGAGGACCACAGCGCGATCGGCCCGCACACCGGCGGCATCGGCCAGCAGATCGACCACGAGCTCAACCTGGTGCCGGTCGGGCAGCCGGGCGTCGGGCCCGCCACCGACCTGCTCTCGCAGCTCATCAGCCTGTTCGGGTGACGTCATGCCCCTGACCATCAAGGTGGCCGGCGCCGGCATCACGGTCGCGAAGCTGCTCTGGCGGCACGGTGGCCGCCGCGGCAACACCTCCGCCCGGCTCACCGAGACGCTGGAGCTGAACCCCGGACTCGCCGCTCTCGGGCCCGTCCTGCCGCTCGGCACGCCGGTGACGCTGCCCGACCTGCCGCCCGTCGCCGCTCAGCCCCGCGCAGTGGTGCCGGCCGTATCGCTCTTCGACGACTGAGGCGCGCCATGCCGCTGACCGTGGATTGGGCCGTGCTGATCGACGGCCAGGACATCACGTCCCGCATGAACCCCTACGTGCAGGAGATCGAGGTCACGGACGGGGACGGCGGCGGCGGCGATTCGGCCCGCATCACGCTCGCCGACGACGGGCGCCTGATCCTGCCGCGCAAGGGCGCCGAGATCACCGTCGTGATCCTGGGGGTGAAGGTCTTCACCGGCATCCTCAAGACGCCGCGGCTGACCTACGCGAAGGGCCAGGGCGGGTTGATGATCCTGAACGCCTCCGGCCACGACACCGAGGGCAAGGGCAAGGAGGGGCAGGAAACCACGAAGGAGGACGGGACGCTCGGCGAGTTCCTGACCGAGATGGGCAAGAAGGCCGGCTACACGGTGAAGCTCGACCCGGCGCTGGCCAAGGTGAAGCGCACCTTCTGGGCCGCCGAGGGCCGCAGCTTCCACCACATGGCGCAGGCGCTCGCCAGCGAGTACGGCGCGACCGTCAAGTTCTCCGGCAAGAAGGCGGTGCTGGCCAAGCGCGGCAAGGGCATGGCCCCGAACGGGCAGGCCCTGCCGACGATCCGCGCCATCGCCCTGGGCAACCTGCTCAACGCCGACATGGAGCCCTACGAGGGCAGCGCGGTCTTCCGGGACGCGCGCTTTATGTTCTTCGACCGGCGGGGCGCGAAGTTCGAGGAGGAGAAGGCTGACATCCGGCCCGGCCCGACCTCAGGCGCCGGCCCGGCCAAGAAAGTCATGCGCGGGCGCGCCGCCAGCAAGGAAGACGCGAAGGATCGCGCCGAGGGGCGGGCCAACGCGTCCGAGCGGGACAAGGGTAGCGGCACGGTCGAGATCGACATCGAGCCGCAGGCGCGCGCCGAGGGCACCTGCATCGTCTCCGGCACGCGGCCCGGCATGGACGGCACCTACCGGATCGCCAGCGTCACCCACACCCTGCGCGCTGGCGAGGGCGGAGGCGCCACGACGAAGCTCGAGCTGAAGCAGCCGGACGACAAGGCCGGCACCGATTCCCGCAAGGCCGGCGACTGAGCCGCGCGGGCTGACCCCGGCCGGCCCACGCCGGCCCCGATCCCTGACATCGTGAGGACCACCATGCAGCTCAGCCCCATCGGCGAGGCCGTTCTGATCGCGCGCGAGGGCCGGCGCCTCGTTGCCTACCAGGACACGGTCGGCGTCTGGACCATCGGCATCGGCGTGACCGAGATCGACGGCAAGCCCGTGCGCAAGGGCATGACGATCACCGCCGCGCAGTGCGACGCGCTCTTCGACGTCACGGTGGCCCGGTACGTCGCCGCCGTGAACCGCGGCCTGAAGGTGCCCGTGGGCTCGCACGCCTTCGATGCCTTGGTCTCGATCTGCTACAACATCGGCATCGCGGGTTACCTCGGCTCCACTTTCCTGAAGCGCATCAACGCGGGCGACATGGCCGGCGCGCGCGACGCGATCCTGATGTGGCAGAAGCCGGCCGGCATCATCACGCGTCGGAAGGCCGAGGCCGAGCAGTTCCTGACGGCCTACGCGCTGGCCCTGCCGCGTCCGACCACGACCGCCCAGCCGATCCGCGTGGCCGCTCCCGTGATCGAGGTCGTGCATCCGGAGACAGTGACGCCCGTCATCGTGCCCGTGCTGCCGCCGCCGCGCGTGGTGGCGACGCCGAACTGGCTGGCCCGGCTCGGCCGCTGGATCGACGTCACGTTCGGGGCGGGCTCGCACGCCACAGCCAACGACAACGCTGAGCCGACCGTCCGCCGGGCGGCGTAGAGAGGCAGCGGGCCGGCAACGCATGGGGGAATAGCGCGCCGACCCGCCGGCCGTGCGCTTGCTCTGATCGGGCGGAGCGCAACGACTCGCACAGCATGGCGTGCGGCATGGACCGCCTCAAGCTGAAGCCTCGGCCATCCGAGGAATCCACAATCCCGACGCCGGCCGGGTAGCGCCGCGCACCCTCCACCACAACCGAGAGTTTCGACATGACCCGCAAGGCTACCCTCGCGGCGCTGGCGCTCGCCTGTGCCGTCCTCACGCTCGTCTCGCCGGCGGCCGTCTTCGCTGCCGAAGTGGTCGCCGCACCGGCCACCACCGCCGTCGTCCTACCGTGGGGCGACTGGATCGTGGCGATCGGCCAGGCCATCACCGCGGTGCTGCTGCCCGTCCTCGTCGGCCTGATCAGCCGGGCCGTCTATCAGGTCGCGCCCTGGGCCATGCTGTTTCTCACGCAGAAGCGCATCGAGCAGATGGCCGAAGCCGTCACGGACTACGCCCTGAACGCGGTCGGCGGCGTGGCCAAGGGCCAGCAGCTCACCATCCCGGTCGGCTCGGCCGTCATCGCCAAGGCCGTGCAGCGCGCGGTCGACGTGGTCCCTGCCAAGGTGATCGCGGCGGCCGGTGGCCCGAACGGCATCGCCGAGATCGTGTTCCGCCGCCTCAGCCTCGTCCCCGAGGCCAACGCGGCCAACACGCTGGCGCCCGCCCAGGCCGCGATCCAGGCCCGATGAGCGATCTACTCTTCCGTCCCGCGCTCCGGCGCGGGGCGAACCTTCGTGCAGATCTCTGCATCCGGGAGGCGCTTTTGCCGAACCGCAAGCCCCTGATGCCGGCTCATCCGGCCGGTCCCTACAGCACCTATCGCCTGTTCGAGTGGTGCATGGCGGTGATGATGCTCCTTATCGCCCTCACCCTCGCGCTGCCGGGCGACACGATGGAGCGCGGCGCGCTGAAACCCATCGCCGAGATCGGCTTCAGCGAGGAGAACATGGCCTTTTTCTTCGGCTGCATCGGCTCGGTTCGGGCGCTCGCCCTCTACCTCAACGGTCACATCAACAACTTCCGGGTGGGCCCGAAGGGGGCAATCATTCGGGCCTGCTGCTCCGGGCTGAGCTGCCTGATCCTCGGTCAGTTCGTGGCGGCGCTGGTCTACGACGCCTGCACGGTGTCGCACTCGGCCAGCCTGATGATCCCGGTCTTCGGGACGCTCGCCGGCTTCGAGGCCCTGTCCGTCTATGTGGCGATGCTCGACTCCGCGAACCGGAGCGACCGGCTCGCCAGGGCGCTGATCGAACTCAAGAGGGCGGACGTCTGATGGAGGCTCTGGTCGGACTGCTCAAGGACACCTTCACCTCCCTGCCCATCCTCCAGGTTTTCGTGGGCGGCGTGGCGCTGATCGTGATCGGCTACATGGTGATCCGCGGCCACGGCGATCGGCAGACGGCGGCCACGCCTGCGCCGGCCGCTGGCACGGTCGCAGACGTTCCCCCGATCTTCGCGCAGGGCCCTCGCGAGATGCTCGACATCATGCGCGAGTTGCGGGACCTCGGCCGGCGCAACGATGAGGACCTGTCCGATATCCGTGAGGCGGTGCGGGGGCTTCTCGATCTAGCCCGTCGGATGGTCGACCTGCTCGACCGGATCGAGCGGGAGCAGAGCATCGCGAACCGGGCGCGTCGGATCGGCCGGGACGGCGCGTGACCTGCCCACCGTCCGATCAGGATCTGAGCGCCGTGATCTGCTTGCTGGCTGGGCTGATCATCGGTGGAGCGGTTGCCGCGCGCGGGCCGCCGGGATGACGGTCCCGTGACGAGTGCGCTCGCGCACGCGGGCTTTGGCATGCCACGCCCTATCTCAGCCTCGCCCTAAGGGCGTTTCCTCCCAAGACTCCAGCCCGCCCGGCCCCGCCGCGGCGGGCTTTTTCGTGCCACGGATCGGTCTGCTCGAACCCGGCGATCTGCATCGCGTTGATGCGCGACCGTCACCTACCAAACGGGCCTGAGATGCCGCTCTACACGATAGATACCGATGACGCTGGCAGCTTCGTGCCAGGCGACCCGGAGGCCGGTTTTGACTGCCCGAGGAAAGCTAGGACGGAAGCGCATCGGGTGCTGGGATCCATGACAAACAGCGCCTTGCCGGATGGTGAGCATCGCGTGCTTCAAGCCGTCGTTCGTGATGACTCCGGACAAGAAGTCTACGCGGCGACTGTGACGTTCGCGGGGGAATGGAAGGTTCCGCTGGCTGCGGAATGAGCAGCGCACTGCCTTGATCTTGCCGCCCTTCGGCGCGACCCTGCTCTCGACCGCTGGTGCGGTCATTTCCTCCCAGACTTGGCCCGCCCGGCTCAGCGCCGCGGCGGGTTTCTTCGTCCTACCCGGTCACAGGTTCGTGAATGAGCGGGAGCATAGTATCCTAATCCACGTTAGCCCCGGCCTCACCCCTGCCGAGCCAGTGATGCCCCTCTACACAATCGATACCAATGACGGGGACCTCTTCGTCGCGGGTTCCCTAGAAACCGGCATCGACTGTCCGCTAAAGGCCAGGATGGAAGCGCATCGGGTGCTCGGATCGATGACAAGATACGCTCTGCCCGATGGGGAGCACCGCGTCCTACGGGCCATCGTTCGCGACGACATGGGGCGGGAGGTCTACGTCGCGACCATCACGTTCACAGGCGAGTGGAAAATTCCGCTTGGCGCTTAACTCTCATGCCTCACCCCCTACGATCGCCCCGCAGGCGAAGCTGGGGCGGCGCGCTCACCGCGTCTGATATATCCGCCGTGGGGGCGAGGAAGGTGCGGGCGATCCTCACCTTCAGGTTCGCTCGGCGAACGGGGGAACGTCCACAAGCGAGCCGATCAAACGTAACAAGGCCTGATGCTCAGGACCGCTCGCGCCGTCGTGCAAAAAGTCTCCCAATGCAATGTGCGTTAGGTGACCGCCGGAGGGGCCGTTCGGCTGATGGATCACGAAGGCGCGACCGCTCTCCGGCTCGCGCCCTAGGAACCAGCAGTCCCCGCGCGGGCTACAGTACAGCTCTCGTCTATTGGTCTTGGACACGAGCGACCTCCCTGTTTACGCCGAGCATACGCCGGCAGGAGGAACCGCGCGAGGCGACGGCACTGGCACCTCGCGCGATCCGCATTGGGCTCGACGTTCGACCTAACCTACGATCAGGGCTGACACTGTAGAAACTCCGGATGATCGTGCGCGGCGTCTATCTGTGACCAAGCGTCGGTCGCGAGTTGCTGGATCACGGTGTCCAGCCGCGAACGCCGCGGTGCACCTCATGGTAGGTCGATGCGTCGTGGGCCGAGCGTCCGCGACCCTAACCGCCGCGACAGGGCGTGTCCAAGATGTCAGCGTTGCACAAGATGCCAACCGAGATCGCTCAGTCACGACGACGTGCACGCTTATCTTAATGCGCCCCATCGCTAACATCTGTGTATGGCGCTAGGCGACGGATCGGAGAAATTCGGCGACCAGAGCAATGATTCGGGCTGCCGCGATGGAAACTGAGTCGCATCAGCGCATTTTTCGCTGTCACCTGATGGTGACGGTGCAAGCCGTGCTCTCTGAGTACCGGCCGGGGGCCAGCGCCCAGATGGTAACGGACCTGCTCGCGCGTCTCGAAGCCCTGGAAGCAAAGGCTATGGCGGAGGGTGCGCCAGTCGCAACGATAGCGGCCATCCGTGGCGCCAAAGTTTTGATACAGATTCCGCCCGCACCGAGAATGCGCCATTTTCCTATAGTGGTGAGCGATCTCTGAGGTCGTGTCTTCGATGAGGCTGCACGCGCTTAAGCGTCGCCAACCCACACCACGGCCAGGACTAGGTTGGCCGTGAGAACCACGTGATCGTGTTCGTCACGGACAACCGCTCCGATCGTGCCGTTCATGTGGAGAAGCGGGTCGTCTTTGGCAATGACACATAGCTGCCGGAGCGCTTCGGCACTGATAGAGTCGCGGTTTTCGCACTCTTTGCCGTCCTCATCACGCGCTGAGAACTGGGAGTTGTGGACGTCGAAAAAATAAAGTGCCATGGACAGTCCGCCTGCTTCACGTGCGGGAGCCCATCTGGTCTCTCTGTCGTCGATGCACGAGCACCCTATCGACGATAAAAACAATGTAATGAGACCCATACCGGTTTACATCGGTCTGAGGGGAAATTCTTTTCGGGCTTCCAACAAATCGATCGGCGCATCATCGGCTTAGGCAGAGGCTTAAGCTCAGGGAGGTGGAGCCCTATCGACTCGGGGCACAAGGTGAAGGTAGTTCGGGTCGAAATTGCAGTAGGACCACAGCGCCTTAACATCTGGTATTTCTAATCGTTTTCCTTTCAGAGATACTAAATTGTATGCCCGGAGCTCTTGAAGTGTGCGATTGACATGCACGCCACTCATTCCAAGGATGTCCCCCAACTCTCTTTGCGTTAGCGGAAAGTTGAAGGCATTCGGCGTCGCAAGGTCGACCAAAAGAAAGCGCGTGTGCAGCTCGCAAAAGAGATGCGCCATTTGCCGTTGCGCCGATCGTTGACCCATGCTCACAAGCCATTCGCGCAGGATGCCCTCATCGAACAGCGTCGCCCACCAGAGCGCACGCGTGATCCTCGGATGATGCTCTGTCAGGTCATCGATAACCTCGTGAGGTAGTTCAGCGACAACACACTGTGTTAAAGTGGAGATAGAGTGATCCATACTGCCGAGAATTGCTACGTGCAGATCACAGAAATCGCCAGGCATGAGAAGCGCAACAATTGGGCGATTGCCTGTCTCGAGGAGTTTGTAGCGACAGGCGAGGCCGGACAGGATGAGAATGACATTCTCCGGCCGATCCCCTTCCTGTATGAGATCCTGGTTCGCAGCGACGGATCGAGTGCGCAGCGGGATCTGCCGAAGCGTCGCATGATCCACCTCTGTCAGGAAGGAGCTGTGACTCAATTTGCGGATCAGCACATCAATCACGACATTACCCACGCTACCCGATCCGCCCCCCCCCCAACCGACGCTTACCAGACGGTATCCGTTCCAGTTCCCGAGGCCATGCCCTTTCGTTCCCTTGCCTGAAACCATTGCAGCATGAGGGCGGAGCGCTCGCGATCCGACGTGAGAAGAGGGCAGCCTGCGGACCCTGATCGGACAGATGGACCGCGAGCGCTCGGCCCCGCTGATGGCGGCGATCGACGCCTGCAACGCGCGCTGGGGCGCGGGCGCCGTAGTGCCGGCCCGGGCGGGCGTACTGGAGAAGCGGGACTGGAGCCCGAAGTTCGAGATGCGGACGCCGCGCTACACGACCCAGATGAGAGAGCTGCCGGTTGCGGTGGCCTGAACCAATGTCATGGTGCCGGTCTGCGTGCCAACCGGGCTGATCATCGCCGAGGAGGTGGCCGCGCATAGGCCGCCGGGATGATCCGGCCCTGCCAGCGCGTCTACCTCATGCTCAACAGCACGACCTTCAGCCCGCCCGGCTCCGCCGCGGCGGGCTCTTCTTCGCTGAGGTCCGTCGATAGATCCGGATCCGGGTTGTCTTCCAGATGGCGTGCCTGCTACGGCTCGATTGGGCCCAACTTCCGGTTGTGTCTCTGCTCGGCAGGCGCCCGTCATGCCCCTCAGCATTGGCGCCCGCCGAGCTAGCAGCACACCGATCGGTTTGCGCGGTGGGGCTTTCGGAGCCGCCCGCGTGAATGACATATCGATGTCCGTGTCAGCGCAGCGATCGAGCTGTAGCCCAAACCATAGTGGGTGCAATGCGGACATTCCTAGATGTCCGTTCCCATTGGATCGACTTGGCCCGCTCGGCTTGGCGCCGCGGTGGGCCTTTTCGTGCCTGATGACCCGGCCGACTCGAACCCGCCAATGGTCATCGCGTTGATTCTGTACGACCGCATACCGGACTGACCAGGGATGCCGCCCTAAACGATCGATACCGATGACGCTGGCGACTTCGCACCGGGTGACCCGGAGGCCGACTTCGACTGTCCCAAGAATGCCAGACGGAAGCCCATCGAGTCATCGGGTCCATGACCCACGGTGCCCTGCCGGATGGTGAGCACCGTGCCCTTCAGGCCATCGTGCGCGACGAAGCCGGGCAGGAGGTCTACGTTGCCACCATCACGTTCGTAGGCGAGTGGAAAATCCCACCTGCCACATAACCAGCGATCTGCGCCGAAATTTTTTGATTTGTGACGCGCGTTGATCGGGCGCATTACTCGTCGTCTTCTGTTCGTGAGCGTCGACGATGATCAAGAAAATTGTGCGCTTCACGATATCGGCCGTATCGACATTAGGGCTGCGCGAAGCAACTCGGCTTAACGCCTACAGCGCCATGGTGCTCGGGGATAGGTGGGCGACTGAGGGCTTCTGGAATATCCGCATCACCGATCCATGCGGCATCGAACGAGACCTGCCAGCCTTCAGGCAGACGTTGCCCATGCTCCGACGTATCGCTCTACGGCTATCGCCACAGTCAAGTTGATGCTCACGCCACCCAACATAGTTGTGACGGCCTGCTTCTTGTAGGCGCCCTCTGCTGGTGGGCGAGGCGTGACGTTTTACGTCAAGACGGCCAACGGCATCAGCTCGTTGGCTCCCCGCGGGTTGGGGCGTGTCGCCCCTATCCGTGACCCGCAGGGACTCAACTTCTGCTCTCCGGGCATGATGCGTAAGCCTTTGCCGGGCGCGACGTCGAGACGATGGTTTGAACCATGGCGCGTGCGTCAGGTTGGCTCCTTGGGGACGGGTTGCTAAGGCTCACGGAACGCGCATGCCCCATTATGTCATCGATACCGACGACGGCCGCACGTTCGTACCGGGCGATACGGAACAGAGCTTCGAGAACTCCTCGCATGCGCGAACCGCAGCGGATAGGACGCTCGGAGCCATGACGGCGGAGGTGATGCCGGCGGGCGGCGCTCGGGTGCTCCGGGCAATAGTCCGCGATGAGACCGGACATGAGGTCTACGTAGCGACCGTAACTTTCGTGGCAGAGTGGAAGATTTCCCGCTGCGCTGGATCGTGATGCGCCGTAGCCTGCTATGGAGACAGGAACCTGTCTATCGCTGCAGCAAGGTTGCGCGCGATCTCGTGCGCTAAGGTCGTCGCGACCATGCCTATAGCAGGCAGGCAATTGAGCGCCGCTTTTGCGTGGATAAATCTACAGAGCCTGCTGATAACCACTCTCGCTCTAGCGCACGCGGCAGGGTCAGCACCCATAAGTAACTTTTGTGATATTTTGTGTGACAAAAAAATATTAACAATCCGGTCGGCGTTCAGTCGCCTGTACAGCCTCGATCGGAATTTTAATGCCCTTGTCTCCAAAGATAAATGAAGATCTACTAACTCACCTTTGCCCAATATGCGGATCAGAACACCGAAGGAGAGGAGTTTGGTTTAAGTCGATTACGAAATATCAATGTGGATCATGTGGAAATACAGTAAATGTTGGATACGATGATAAGTTAAATCTATTCACTATCCATGAGAAATTGAAAAAAAATTCCCATTAAGTACATTCCCCCAAGAGCATGCGCATCTAGATGGCGTTGAATTGTCGGTAGCGCTGCTCGATTGTTAGCAAGGCATGCGGCTTCGCGCGGAGAACGATCAGGTTATCAAGCTCGCGAAAAAGCGCATGCTCAATGGTGGTGCTATCGGCTCTTGCCCGCAGACGCGATTGAGCCGCCTCGGCGAACATGGAAGCTCGACCTTCCGCAGCGCCGATTTCGGTCTGCACCATCCACAGGAACGCATCACAGGACATCGCGAACTCACCAGCCGCAACACAGACCCTTGAGTTGCCTGGGCCAACGCATCGACACGGCGAAGGTTGTCGCTAGCCTCCATCCTGCGTTGCAGTCGCCGGCTGGTGAGGCCGCCGCGCGAGCGGCCGATGGCCTGGCTTCAGGCCCCCCCTTTTCCACCCGATGCCGAGCGGTGGGCTTTCTCGTGCGTGGCATCGAGCATCAGTTCGTCGGGGACAAGGCCTGTGGCGGCGACCTTGGCAAACAGACGCTGCCAGACGCCGCGCTGCGACCACCTGTTGTAGCGGTTGTAGACCGTCGTGTGCGGGCCGTAGGCGGAGGGCGTATCCTGGCAGCGGCAGCCGACCTTCAGGACGTGCAGGATGCCACTGATGAGCCGCCGGTCATCCACGCGTGGCTTGCCCGGTTGGCCATGAGGCAGGTGCGGCTCGATCCGCTCCCAGACCTCATCGGAGAGCCAGAACAGCCGTGCCATCGCGATCCTCCTGCGCTGGAAAACCCAAACTCAGGAAGAAAACGCAAACGGCAGCAATTGGTTGTATGAGTTCCCTCCCTAGAGGCCGGAAGTCGGGACGGAGCGAGGTGCGCGGACATGTCGGCCTTCTGGCTCCGCTGCGCTGCTGGAGCCTTGCCACGGGACACGTTCGAGATGCGCAAGCTGCGCGAGACGACCCAGGTGAGCGAGCTGCCGATCGCCCTCGCGAAAGCGCCCGTCATCTCGGCCGTGACGCAATTATGGCGACAGTCCAGCTCCTCCTCGGTTCCACGGCTAATCTGGGTGCCACGTGGCTTTGAGCAGGATCATCTGGGCGTCGAGCTCTCCGACGTGGAAACCGCCGACCTCGAAGCGCACCGGGCCATTCCCGAGATTACCCTCGATCTGATGATGAGCGGGCACGAGCCACTGCGCTGCGCCGTCGCGCTCAACAACGAGGCAGGGCAGGAGTTTGACCAGTCTTGCCCTTCACCAAAGCACTCGACCGCTCTGGGTCCTGTCAGGTGGCAGTAAGACGCTTAGTGTTCGCGGCAACGTGCTCACGGTAGCGGGCAATCACCACGTCAGCAGAGCCACCGGTCATCAAGGTGCCTGAGGCCTCGACGAAGGCGCCGATTTTCTCACTGATCATCCGGTGCGCCTCCAACCGCCCGTGAGCGCCACCCCAGGCGAGTTTCACAAGCCGAAGCTCGATGACCTTCTGCGCTTCGATAGCGAGCAGGATAATAGCAAATGGGTTGTACATCGCGCACTCCGTGTCACACCGAGCTGAAATCGATGCGGCTGCGACAAACGAAAAGGGCGGCCGAAGCGACCGCCCTCGGGTTCATTGCGGAATCAAGGATTACTCGACCTTGAGGAGCGGGCGCCTCAGCGCGCGCTCGCTGAGCCCTGCTGTGCGATGTCGGAGAAGGTCTTACTGGCCTCCTCGATAGCGCGCGCCGAGGTGTCAGCGATGGCTTTCCCATCTTGAACCATGGACTGCAGCCCCTCACGGACGAGCTCGCTCTGGATCGCGGAGAACTCCTGCACCGACTTAGCGCGAGCCAACTTGTTCAAGCCGTCGAGGTTGCGCTGCCACTGCTTCTGGCTCAGATCAAGCCAGATCCGCGACGTATCCTGGAAGGCCTGGGTGAGCACGGTCCCGCAGCGGACGACCGCTTCCATGTTCTGCTTGGACTGCTGAGCCAAGCGCTCGCTTCCCTCGCCCGTGTAGCCGAGGGTGCGGTTGATACGATCGGCGGTTTCCCGTGCTTGGTTCGAGGTTGTCTCAACGCCTCTCTGCACGATTTGCTTGGTATTCTCAGCGGCACGCTCGGTGAGATCGACGATCTTGTTTGCCCCCTCGCGGGAGGCATCGGCGAATTGTGCGCCCTGCTCGGCAGATTTGTCTATATTTGCCTTCGTGGCTTCAGAATAATTCTCTGCCTTGATGTTGTTCTTATTCTGGGCTGTGGCTTGGTTGGATGTCATTGTGTCCTCCTGATCAAATATATCAGAGTATTATTTAATATGCAATATCAAAAGATTCATCAGCTAAGTAGCCTGACTATATCTTTTGATTATCGCACTGCGCCTAGATCGTGCTTGGTTTATATGAATAAGGTGCGAAAATCGGATTTGATCCGCTTAATGATCAGAAAACTGATAAAATCGCAATATTCTGATGATAAGCGTCTGATTGCGTTGCATAAAAGAATTTAGCGGGACGCCATCCCATGTTCTGTGTGCGCTGCTTTGGCTGGCGCGCGCGATCCGGCGTGGGGAGCGCCTCTCGAGAAAAGGTAAGCCTCCTCGGCCACGCCGAGGTCGAGCAGGTAGCCGCCGCCGATTGGGTAGGAGCCTGTCTTCGGCTTCGCGAGCAGCGCGTCGACCGCAGCGTTGATCTCATCGTCGGCGATCTCGGCAGCCTTCCGGAGGTCGCCCGTGGTCTTCTGGTCAGCCATAGCGAGGACGTCGCATCCTTCAGGGCGATTTCGCGCGCCGCGGCTGTCAGGTCCAGCGGCC
>Ga0316228_1000719_pt1 | contig 40663 bp, 31 predicted proteins | sample TBH18021metaG_FD_206005 | JGI IMG/M metagenome (GOLD analysis project Ga0316228, IMG submission 206005) | Freshwater microbial communities from Trout Bog Lake, Wisconsin, USA - TBH18021 | ecosystem: Environmental > Aquatic > Freshwater > Lake > Hypolimnion/Profundal zone | place: USA: Wisconsin... | reverse complement strand
GGATCTGGAACACGGATTTGGCGATATCCAACCCAATCGTCGCAATCGTTGCCATCGACGCTCTCCCTTCGGCTCAGCCTGTATGACTACCGCAGGCGGGAGGAGAGCCGTCCACAACATCAAAAGCAGCCTGACTGCTTCTGAGATGGTCCGACGGAAAAGCGGACAACCCCCTATCGACCCATTTCAGCCGTGCCGAAGGCCATCGGCGCCTCCCGAAAGCGGTCGTTCGTCGCGAGTACCGCAACTTCAGTTCTCGGCGGTGAGCCGTCATTGGATTGCGGCCCAAAAGCCGACCGCACGTTCGGCAGCCGCGGCCGGCTTGAGCCGCCTATAGTCCGATCCGCGTCAGGCGGCACTCCGCTTGGTGCCAGCCACCGCAAAGGCGAGCGCATCGGCAGCGGCGAGCGGTCGGCTGAACAGGAAGCCCTGCACCTCCGTGCAGCCCTCCTGCCTCACACGCTCCAGTTGCTCCCAGGTTTCAACGCCCTCGGCCACCACACGCTTGCCGAGCCGCTCGCCAAGGTCAGCTACAGCCCGCACGATCGCTGCTGTCTCCGGTTCGGCGATGTCGCGGACGAAGGCACGGTCGAGCTTGATTTTGTCGAACGGGAAGCGGCGCAGGTAGCTCAAGGACGAGAACCCGGTGCCAAAGTCGTCGAGCGCCACACATACGCCCAGTCCGCGCAGCCGATGCAGCCGTGCCAGCGCGTCGTCTGCGTCGCGCATCAACATACTCTCCGTCACCTCCAGCGTCAGGCGCTGAGCGTCCAGCCCTGCTCCCGCGAGTGCAGTCATCACCGCCTCTTCCAGCCCGTCGCGGATTTGAACCGTCGATACATTCACCGCGACGCGGATCGGCTCAGGCCAGCGCCGCGCCTCGCGGCACGCTCGGTCCAGTGCCCAGGCGCCGAGCGGCACGATCAGCCCGGTCTCCTCAGCCACTGGGATGAAGTCTGCTGGTGAGATCGCGCCGCGATCGGGGTGGTGCCAGCGCATCAGCGCCTCGAAGTTCACCACCGCGTTCGTGGTCACGTCGATCACCGGCTGGTAGACAAGCGAGAAGTCGCCGCGCCGGATCGCCTCCTTCATATCGAGGGCCAGCGAGCCCCGCACCGCAGTCCGGGCGTGCGCCCCGGGTCGGAACAGGCGGTAAGTGCCGCGCCCAGCTGCCTTGGCTTCGTAGAGCGCGGCGTCGGCGCGCCTGAACACCTCGTCCGCGTCCGCGCCTCCCACCGGCACCATCGCGAGACCGATGCTGATGCCCACCTCGACGCGCGCGCCGTCGATCTCCACTGGGGCACTGACTGCCGCGATGATCCGCTCCGCCACCCGTCGCGCGCCGCCTTCGCCGTCCAGGCCGCCGAGCACCAGCGCGAACTCGTCTCCGCCGAGGCGGGCTGCGGTGTCGGCCTCGTTCAAAACCAAGCGCATGCGCGCGGCCACCACGCAGAGGAGGCGGTCGCCGACCACGTGGCCGAGCGTGTCGTTGACGGCCTTGAATCCGTCGAGATCGCAAACCAGCACGGCGAAACGATCATGAGCCGTCGCGGCTGCCTGGATCGCACAGTCGAGCCGTTCGCGGAGCAGCAGGCGGTTGGACAGGCCAGTGAGCGCGTCGTGGTACGCCATATGTTCGACGCGCGCTTCAGCCTCCTTGCGCCGTGATATGTCGATCTGCGTGCCGACCATCCGAGTCGCTTGACCCGTCGCGTCGCGCTCCACGATACGGCCGCGGGTAAGGACCCACGGATGGCCGCCGTCTTGGCGGAAGAGCCGGTGCTCGCAGGCGAACGCGGGCGTCAGGCCCTTGAGGTGTTCGCGCAGAGCGGTGGCCACACGCTCGCGGTCCTCTGGATGCACGAACTGCGCGTAGATGGATATCGCGATCCGTTCGCAGCCTTCGTGTCCCAGCCGGTGCATCCAGTGATCCGAGACCCAGACCTCACCGGCCGCGATATCCCAGTCCCAGATCCCGTCCTCGCCGCTGTCGAGCGCGAGTGCGAGCCGCTCCTCGCTCAGCCGCAGCCGCGCCTCGGCCTCACGGCGGCGCGTCGTGTCGGTATAGGTGCGCAGGTAGCCGCCTTCCGGCAAGCGCACGACGCGCACCTCCAGGCTCGTCCCATCCGGCCGCTGCCGCTCGAACACGTCCGGCAAGCTCGCGAGATCGGCGGCCACGAGCGCGCCCTCCAGCGTGTTCGGGCTAGTCCGGTACTCTCCGCGCGCAACCTGGAAGGCGTTGATCGCGCTGTAGGGACTGCCGTCGTACAGGACGGTCTCAGGCAGATCGAGGAGTTCGCGCGCGCGTCGGTTGTGCAGGCGCACGCGGAGATCCGGGCCGTACAGGATCAGCCCCTCGTCCATAGTCTCTAGGGTCGCCCGCAGCAGTGCGGCTATCTCCGCCTGCTCCTTGCGCGCCGTGATGATGTCGTCGATATCGAGAGCCGTACCAATCCACTCGATGATTTCCCCAGCGCGACGCACTGGGATCATCACGAGCCGATGCCAGCGATAGGAGCCGTCGTGACGGCGTAGGCGGCCTTCCACGCTGTAGGCGAGACCCTTTCCGATCGTGGCGCTTCGGGTCTGGGCCATGCGCCCGGCGTCGTCGGGATGGTTGGCCGCCAGTCGGTCGGCAAGCGTCGGGCCGATGGGGCCGTAATAGGACTCGAACTGTGCGTTACGGTAGATGGTCGCGCCAGCGTCGCAGTCCATGGCCCAGACCATTTGTGGCAGAGCGTCGGTTAGCGCACGCAGGCGCTCCTCACTCGCCCTGGTCTGCGCATCTGAGGCCTGACGCTGCTCGATCTCACGTGCGAACAGGAGCAGAGCGGCCACGAGCAAGATGGTGAGGCTGCCCGCAACAAGACCTTGCGTCAGGGCCGACCGACGCCAACCGGCGAGCACGTCGGCGCGGGAGAGTGCGGCACCAACGTAGAGCGGGTAGCCGTCGAGGAAGCTGTAGGCGATCACTCGCACAACGGCATCCGTTAAGCCCGGCGACCAGAACGGCCTGTCGTCTCTGGGGAGCACGTGCTCCCTGTAGTTCGCCCCGTCCGCGTAGTTCTTGCCGACCAACTCCGGCATTCTGGGGGAGCGCAAGAGCAGCGTGCCGTCCGCGCGCCACAGGTTGAGGGTCGCCCCTGGACCGTTGTCGATCTTGGCGTAAACGGCCTGGACGGTCTCCAGGTCGAGCATCGCCTGGACGATGCCCGCGAACGAGCCGTCCGGATTGTCGATGCGGCGCGCTACCGGAAGCAAGAGCTTGCCGGTCAATCGCCCGATCACCGGGCGGCCAATTATAAGACCATCGTCCGGCCGTTCGCGCAAAGCCTGGAAGTAGTCGCGGTCGTGCACGTCGAGGGACCGGGCCGGGAAGGCGGCCGCCTCGACGATCGCCCTTCCATCACGATCGATGATAATGATGTTGTTGAGATGCGAGTGAACGAACTGCTCGTGCAGGGCGGCATGGAGCGCTTGCGACGGCAGGGTATCGGCGCGCGGACCGACGAGGGACGCCACAGCGCGCAGATAGGTGTCGATCGTTTCGAAGCTGCGCGTGGCGTGCTGCCCCAGAGCGCGAGCGGTGTTGACGGCGCGCGTCTCGGCGTCGGTGAGGTCCTGACTGTACTGCCGGTACATAGTCCAGGTGACGAGCGCCGGGATGCCCAGACCGACCAATATAGCCGCGACGCGCAGCCAACCGCTTAGTCCCAGGGTCGCGACTGATCCCCTGATCGGTGACAGCATCGTCTCCGCCCCCGCCACAACCCAAACCTGCACGGTGGCGAGCAGCAGCAGAGCACGAAAACGTAAAGGAGGCTTCCAACTTAGAGGACCTGCCGATCCGGGTCATTGCGCATCGCTCCTGAGCGTTGGAAGCGTGCCGCTCGCAGCAGCGCTCTCCCGCCTCCGTTTCAAGGTGCCTCTTGGCCCTGCTGAGTACCGAGCAGGAGTTGTACCCCTTTGTTCAACGTGACGTAGTATGGCCGCTTGCTGCCCGTCCGCTTCGGGAGGCAAGATGCTGAATCAGACATTCTGAGCGGCTTAGATCAATGTCTCAGAGCGCCCTCAGAAATGCGCCCTTTGAGGCACTCCGTAACGCTACCGGGCGGTGACGGCGGCCCGGATGGTCTCGTAATCCGCCCGCTTCAGGACACGTCTGGTGACCAGATCCTCTACCGACGCGTAGGGTCGAAACTCGATAATGCGTTTCCCGATCATGCCTGCTCCGAGCGCATTTAGTTGCTCGATCGAGGCTGAGTTCAGGTCGACACTCCCAGGTGTCGCTGGTAGCTCACTGGCGCTGTTCGCTGCGGTGTCCGCCCCTAAGCCCGGGCTGGGTGCGACGTCCGCTAGCCTGGTAGGCGACCCGGCATCGATCGGCGAACGGGGATTCCCTGGCTGGGTCGAGGCAGAAGGGATCGGATCCACTCCTCCTCTGTCTTGCTGAGAAGGAGTGCTGCTGAGGGCCGATCCGGTAGATGGTCCGGTTGCTATGGTCCGGACTGGCTGCCCATGAGAATCCGTCGGTCGCTGCTGGGATAGCAGCACAGGGGCTGACGCCTGTTTGCCCTGGCTCATCTGAGGGCGAGGGCCATGCGAGATCCAAAGCGTAGCCGACACGACCGAGGCCGCTGCGAGACCGGCGCTTATGAATAGCGTGGATCTGATCATTCCGCCTCACCCCTGGACTGATGGTGTGGATGCCGCCTGGCCATGGCCTCTTCGACGCGGTCTCGTCCAGAAGGGTTCTCTCAAACCGCGGCTTTGAGGCCGATTGAAGCCGAGGAAGTGACTTGAGCTGTCCGCCGGCGGTGCGCGCTCCGCCGTGCAGCAGGTCGAAGAGACCCTCGCGGCCCTGGGTTACGAGCCGATCGGCTACGCAGATCCGAAGCGGCGCTGACAGCTCGGTGCTCGGAGTCAGGACGCTTCGACATGCTGATCGTCGACAACCGGCCGTCGGATCCCTTGGGTCTCGATCCGATATTTGTCTGATTGCGGCCTCAGCTTCCGCCTGTGGTGCCGGAAGATTGTACGATTCTCAGGTGCGATTGGGTTGGAGATATCTCGATCTGTCGCGAGGCAAAGGCCGCTGTGAGGAAGGTTTCGGCATCCATCGGCTTGCCATAGCGATAGCCCTGGCCCTCATGACAGCCGTGAGAGGCGAGGAAGGCCTCCTGCGCCCCCGTCTCGATGCCCTCGATGACTTCAAGCCCCAGGCTGCGGGCGAGCGTCAGGACAGATTCAACGATAGCTGCATCGTGGTTACGGGTAGGTTGCAACGCGGGCGCGGAGGTCTTTCTGCGGCCCTACAGCGGGAGCACGCTGATTGCTGGGCCGCCGGAGAGCGGCAAGTCGACCTTGGTGACAGCCCTCACGGAGCGGATCGCCGAGGCTGATTTCGAGTTCTGCATTTTCGACCCGGAAGGAGATTACGTCGGGCTTCAAAAATGCGTTCTGCGTCGGCGACGCGGTCACGCCGCCGCGGGCAGATGAAGTCATGAGGCTGCTGCGCGCGGTCGGCGTCAATCTGGTCGTCAACACGCAGGCGCTGACGCTGCGACAGCGGCAGAGTCTACTTCGGGATCTTCTTTCGCAAACGTCTGATTTGCGTAGCCGAACCGGTCGGCCCCACTGGTTGATCATCGATGAGGCACATCAGGTCCTGTCAGCGGAATGTGAGCCTGGGCCGCTTTCTTTGTCCGATATGCCAAGAACTATTCTCGCGACGGCCTACCCTGGGGCATTGTCACAGGCCATTCTGGGCGATGTCGATACTATCCTGGCCTTCGGAGCTGCAAGAAAGATCGAAGCTCTCTTCGGGGGACGAAGTGAGGACCTCGAACCGTCGCGTGCCATTTCTACTGGGGAAGCCGTTTACTGGGATCGCAAGCGCTCGTCACCGGTCATTCTCAGGGTCGCTCAACCTCATCAGCTCCAGCGACGACATAAGGGTAAATACGCCGTCGGCGACGTAGGCAGGGCGCGAAGCTTTTACTTCACTCGGGGCCTGGAACGGCCCAGACAAGCGCGAAATCTGTTCGAGTTCCTCGATATTGGCGATCAGGTCGGAGAAGGTACCTGGATGCGCCACCTCCGGGCCGGAGATTACTCAGCGTGGTTCGAGCACGTGATCAGGGATCCGGAATTGGCCCGTGACGCATTTCAGATTGAAAGTGACCCCACATGAGTGTCGCGGAGGGCCGCAGGCGAATAAGGGAAGCAATTGTGCGGCTCTATGCAGCACCCGCTCCGGTGCCAAGGCATGTCTCAAACGACCGCATCGCGCATACGCCTGGGTAGGCGACCGGTCAGCCGGCCGACCCGTGCGTCCGAATCCGCCGAGGTCGGGTCCATCGCTGTGCTGCTCCGGAATGGAAGATTGTGGATCGGATGCGTCGCTCATGCGAGCGACTTCTGGCCGCGACGCGCTCTCGCTCCGTCAGCGCCTTGGCGCCGGACGCCCGCCGTTCTCACCGCTCGGCGCCCTGCTCGGCATCGACCGCGAGCCGAACGACCGGCGCGCGCCGCCGTTCATGCCGAGGCGAGGCACCTCGTCCCGCTTCCTGCCTGAGCGCGGGGAACTCCGCCGCCGGACCGTCTCCGCGTCCAGGAGGAGCTTCGCTCCACCCTCCAGGTCCTGCCGCCGTTGTCTCAGGATGTCCGACGCTCTCTTGAACGCGCTCGCCACGATATCCCGAGCCGCCACGTCGATCTCGCGCGCCGTCAGGTCGGCCGCGTTCGGCCGGTCGATGCCGGTCCCGATCAGGAAAGGATTGGCGGGCGGTAGGTAGGTGCGCGGGCCGAGTTCCACCGCCATCCCGTGCCGGGTCCGCGAAATCCCGCAACCATGGACCACCCGGTGCCCGGCGGCTTTCAGGGTCAGGTGCGCCGCGGGCTAGCGCGTCGATCAGCCAAGCCACGGTCGCCTCGTGTTCGGCATGCGCGATCGCGGGAGTTCCGTCGGAGAAGGACGCCTCCGACCCAGACACGTCGACCTTCGCCTCGCCACCGATGCCGAAGACGCCGCCCCGGCATAGGCGATGTGCGGTTCCCTCGTCGTAGAGGGCGAACTTGAGGCTCGACGCCCCCCGTTCGGCACGAGGATCGTCGGCGTCAACAGGGAATCCCGGCGCGATGGGCGAAGAGCTGCGCGAGAGCGCAGGAGGCCATCCGCACCTCAGCACTATCGGAGCGGCTCGTCAGGATGATCGGGACGCGCGCGCCGAGCAGGATGCCGGCGGCATCGGCGCCCGCGAGGTGGATCAGCTGCTTGGCGAGCATGTTGCCCGACACGAGGTCAGGCACCACGAGAACGTCGGCATCGCCCGCCACCGGCGAGGCGATGGCCTTAACGGCGGCGGCGGCGCGGGAGACCGCGTTGTCGAAGGCCAGCGGCCCGTCGACGAGGCCGCCCGTGATCTGTCCGCGCTCGGCCATCTTGCACAGGGCCGCGGCGTCCAGCGTCGAGCCTAGCTTGGTCGAGATCGTCTCGACGGCCGATAGGATCGCCACCTTGGGCTGCGCGATGCCCAGCGCGCGAGCGAGGTCGATGGCGTTCTGCACGATGTCGCGCTTCTCCTCCAGGCTCGGCGCGATGTTGACGGCCGCATCTGTCAGAAACAGCGGCTTGGGGCAGCTCGGCACGTCGAGGACGTAGACGTGGCTCATGCGCCTCTCTGTTCGCAGGCCCGACGTCCGTGAGACAACGGCCGCCAGGACCTCGTCGGTATGGAGGGCGCCCTTCATCAGCGCCGCCACCTGTCCGGCGCGCGCGAGTTCCACGGCGCGCTCCGCTGCGGCATGGCTGTGGGGCGCGTCGACGATCTCGATGCCGTCGAGGGCAAGACGGGCCACGTGCGCCGCGGCCTCGATCTTAGCCCGGGGTCCTACCAGAACCGGCACGATCAGCCCGGCGTCACGCGCAGTGAGCGCGCCCTCAAGCGAGGCCGCATCGCAAGGATGCACGATTGCCGTCAGGGCCGGGCTGAATTTGCGCGCCGCCTCGATCAGATGGTTCCAGTGAACGCCTCGCTCGTGCAGGTGGACTTCGGGCAGCAGGGCGCGCGGCCGGCGCACCTTCTCGGTGGGGGCCAGCACCTCGGCCTCGCCCGTGATGACCGTCTCGCCCCGCCCGTTCAGACAGACGCAATCGAGCAGGAGGCGCTGACGGGACCCGTCCTTCTCGCGCACCGTGACGCGCGCGGTGACCGCGTCGCCAATTCGGACCGGGTGCAGGAAGCGCAGGGATTGGCCGAGATAGATCGTGCCTGGCCCCGGCAGCTCGGTGCCGAGCACCGCCGAAATCAACGAGCCGCCCCACAGCCCGTGCGCGATCACCCCGTGGAAGCGGTCCGTCGCGGCGAACTCCTTGTCGAGATGGGCCGGATTCACGTCGCCGGAGGCGAGCGCGAATAGGCTGATGTCCTGCGCCTGCAGTGTGCGGGTCAGGCTGGCGGTGTCGCCCACCGCGATCTCGTCGAAGGTGCGGTTCTCGATGAAGCGAAGCGGTTCCATCATGCCACCACGTTCAGGCCGCCATCGATGAAGGTGACATTGCCGGTCACGCCTTGTGCCGCGTCACCGGCTAGCAGCGCCGCCACGGCGCCGACCTCCTCGATGGTGACGAGTCGGCGCTCGGGAGCCCTCGCCCGGGCGGTCGCGAGCAGATCCTCAAAACGGTCGAGCCCGGACGCGGCCCTCGTCGCGATGGGACCGGGCGAGAGCGCGTTGACACGGATGCCCTTGGGGCCGAGCTCGGCGGCGAGCGATCGGACGGTGGCCTCCAGCGCGGCCTTGACGGGGCCCATGACGTTGTAGTGCTCGACCACCTTCTCGGCGCCGTAGTAGCTCACCGTGAGGATCGACCCGCCCCCGCGCATCAGCGGCTCGGCCAGGCGCGTCATCCGGATCAGTGAGTGGACCGAGATGTCCATCGCCCGGGCGAACCCGGCCCGCGAGCAGTCGACCACGCGGCCGTGCAAATCCTCGCTCGGGCAGTAGGCGATGGCGTGGAGCAGGAAGTCGAGCCGTCCCCAGGCCGCCGAGATCCGGTCCATGACGGCTTCGAGCTGCCCGTCGCGCTCGACGTCGAGCGGCGCCAGGACGGCGGCCTCAACCTCCCGGGAAACCGGTTCAACGAAGGGCAGCGCCCGGTCGTCGAGGTAGGTCAGCGCGAGCTCGGCACCGGCAGCCCGGAAGGCGCGGGCACAGCCGGTCGCGATGGAGTGTGTGTTGGCGACACCGACGACAAGTCCGACTTTGCCGGCGAGCGGCTGCACGAGGGACACCGCTCAGGCCTCCAGCACGTAGGTGCCGGGCGCGTCACCGAGCACCGCATAGCCCGATGCCGGCGCACCCGTCGCGGGCGGAGGACCAAGCGGTCCGGAGCGCGCGGTGAGCCAATTGGCCCAGGCCGGCCACCAGGAGCCCTCTCTGGAAGCCGTCTCCGCCACCCAAGTGTCGGGATCACGGTACCGGTCGGCCGTGCCCCGGGTCCGGATCCGGTGCCGGCGATGCGCATGCCCAGGTTCCGTGACGATCCCGGCATTGTGGCCGCCGCTGCAGAGGACGAAGGTGATCTCGGTTTCGGCGAGGAGGTGTATCTTGAACACCGAGCGCCAGGGCGCGACATGGTCGCGCTCCGTACCCACCGCAAAGACCGGGACCCGGATGTCGGTCAGGGAGACCGGCCGGCCTCCGGCCTGGAGGCGTCCTTCCGCGAGATTGTTGTCGAGGAACAGGCCGCGCAGGTACTCGGAGTGCATCCGGGCCGGCAGGCGCGTGGCATCCGCATTCCAGGCCATCAAGTCGGTCATCGGCTCCCGCCGGCCGAGAAGATAGTCGCGGATGATCCGGGACCAGATCAGGTCGTTCGAGCGCAGGAGCTGGAAGGCGCCGGCCATCTGCCGGGCATCGAGCGTGCCCTGGCTGCGCATCAGGCTCTCCAGGAAGCTGATCTGGCTCTCGCCGATGAACAATGTCAGCTCGCCGGCCTCGGTGAAATCGACTTGCGCGGCGAACAGGCTCAGCGACGCCAGGCGCTCGTCGCCGTCGCGGCTCATCGCGGCAGCCGCGACGGCGAGGAGCGTGCCGCCGAGGCAATATCCGGCGGCGTGGATCGGGTGGCCGGGAACGATGGACGACACGGCATCGAGGGCCGCCATCACGCCGAGCCGGCGGTAATCGTCGAAGGAAACGTCCCGGTCTTCCGGACCGGGATTGCGCCAGGAGATCATGAAGACGGTGTGGCCCTGGTCCGTGAGGTACCGGACCAGCGAGTTCTCGGGCGACAGATCGAGGATGTAGAACTTCATGATCCAGGCCGGCACGATCAGCACCGGCTCCGGCCTGACCTCGGCAGTGGCCGGGGCGTACTGGATCAGTTCGATCAACCGGTTGCGGAACACGACCGCCCCGGGTGAGACAGCCACCGCGCGCCCGACCGGGAAGGCGTCGGCGCCAACCGGGCCGAGCCCCTCGGCCGCGCGCGCGGCGTCCTCGGCGGCGTTGAGCAGGCCCGCCATGAGGTTCGTGCCACCGGTCCGTAGGGTCTCGCTCAGCACGACCGGATTGGTCCACGGCAGGTTCGACGGCGAGACGGCGTCGAGGACCTGACGCGCGGCGAACGCGACCAGGTTCTCGTGCTCTCGCGAGACGCCGGGCACGCCGGTCGTAGCGTTGTGCCACCATTGCTGGGTCAACAGGAATGACTGGTAGGCGAGGCTAAACGGCCAGACCTGCCAGGCCGGGTCGTCGAAGCGGTGGTCCTGGGGCAGCGGATCGATGCAGGGGGCGGCGCGGCCTTGCAGCAGAGCGTTCCGGGCCGCGAACTGGGCAAGACGCATCCGCTTCCGTAGGAGCTTCACCGCCAAGGTGGCCTGCTTGCCCGGCGAGAAGGCCGCGTGGACGGCCCAGTCGAACCACGCCTCGGCGAGCGCCGCTGGCGAGAGGCCGCCCGTCATCCGGGCGACCGAGGCGTGCACGCTCTGATCGATCGCGCGCCGGACCGGCGCCAGATCGTCCTCTTCCTCGGGATCGGAACGGTATGCCGGGCTGCGGACCTCTCCGAGCGAGCGCAAATGCGACGATGGCGCCTTGACCGGCGCGGCCGGATCTCTGACTTCCGCGTCGAGCATGCGCGATCTCCTGCAGCGCCGCGGACGTTACGGTGTGCGGGACCGCGCGCCCGTGATCCAGATCAAACATGCAGGAAAGAGCGGGTGGCCAGCCGCAGGAGCCCTGCCGAGCGGGCCGCAGGACAGTGCGGCCACGCCTCCAAGTCACGGGTGTCCGTCACGGCGACGACCTGCCCGGCCCGGACCACGTCGCCTTCGTCAACGAGAAGGCGCGACGCGGCGGGCGAACTTGGTGTCTATGTCCACCGCGTCGGCCTCACGCCTGCCGTTTCCGGAACCGAAGCCAGGCGGCAGCAGCGGCTGTTGTGCCTTCCAAAACCTTTAGCCGCCGTCGGCGAGGATCAGCAGCACGACGGCGACGGTGAGCCACAGGCCTACCGAACGCCGACGCGGCCCGGTGGGCACAAGGTGCGCAGGAGCCGGGCCGACACCCCCGCGGGTCAGGATGACCTCGCCGGGAACGACCGTGCTTGGGACGACCTCCGCCCGTCCGGCCGCGCGTACTCACGTTGGACAGGGTAGCTCCACGGTCATGAAGGGGTGCCCGCGATCTGCGACTCGGCGACGGGCGGCGTTCCAGGAGGACCGGGCTCCGCCGCCCCCGTGCCGTCCGAATCCCCGTCATCCGGGGAAGGCAGGACCAATCCGGTGATCGGCTCGACCCAGGCCAGGTGATCGCGCAGGGCCTTGATGCCCGGCACACCCTCGACGGCTGCGTGGACGGCGCTGCGCTCCCGTTCATCGGTGATCCAGCCGTGCAGCTCGACCGTGCCGCCGTCGACGGTAACTTCGATCGTAGCCTTCGGGATGCAGATGGCGCGGTCGAACTCGGCGAGGATGTCATGACGAATGTCGGCGTCACTCCGGTTGCCAACGGGTTGATCCGCGGCCAATGCGGCGCCGAGTACCCGAACGATATCCGCTCGGCTGATCATCCCGACCACGGCGCTTCCACGCAGGACCGGCACCCGCTTGATCCGAGCCCGTGCCATGGCCTCGACGATGGCGTGCAGGGGAGCGTCCTCCGTGACGGTGGTCACGGGACTGGACATCACCTCCTCCACCAATCGGCCGTGCGAGTGGGCGTATTCTTCGGCGAGCTTACCGGGGCTGCGGAGGTACTGGATCCAGCGCGGTGCGCGGCCTTCGGTACCAAGCTCGGTCCGGCGGAGCAGATCGCCCTCGGTGACGATCCCGACGAGCAGGCCCTGCGCGTCAATGACCGGCAAGCCGCTGATACCGGCTTCGAGCATGAGGTCGATCGCGCGACGGAGGGTAGTCTTTGGGCAGGCACTGACGACGGGCGCGGACATGATCTGACGCGCGCGCATCTGTTGCGCCCTTCTCTCCGGACGCGCTCGGTCGCTCCCGAACGGCGAATAGGTATCTGCCGGAGGTGCCGGTGCCGGATTCGGATCACGGGTAACTTTGGGCATCCACGTCCTCCCGAGGTGGGATCGGTGCGCGGCCGGGCGTCGCTTCATCCTGCCGCGCATCGCATCGAGCTACGGACCGGCAAGCATCCCGCAGGTGGCGTCGGTCACGCGAACGAGATGCGCAGCCCGCAGATCCGCTCGCTTTGCGCTGGATCAAGCTTGATTGCGCCCGGACGACAGGCAGAGATTCCGGACGCGGAAGCGGCGCATAGGGCCTCGGTCGTTACCGGAAGCCGCCCTGTCATCGCTGTGCGGGCGTGCCGCCCCTGTCGCCTGCGGCCGGAATACATGTCCAACTTACGCTTGCCGATCCATCATGCGTTGATCGATCTCACACGACGCGCCTGCGTATAATTCAAGTATTCGCTGCAGAATGGCGCACTTGCTTCGGTTCGCCGGAGTATGTTCGGCTCTACGTCAAAGCACAGAAGAACGACGATTGTGATGTCGAGGCGATCGCCGAGGCAGCCACACGCCCAACCATGCGCTTCGTGCCCCTGAAGGCACAGGAGCAGCTCGATATGCAGAGCCTGCACAGGGTCCGGTCGCGGCTGGTCGGCATGCGCACCATGCTCATGAACCAGCTTTTCTTCTGATGTGATTCATTGGCGTACGAGCCGCGATATTATGCAGGCTCCTCGGTCGCGTGACAGGCAATCTCTCGCTCTGACGTCTCTGCACAGCAGGGGGCAGTGACCTGTTCACGGGCGCCCGCGAACGACGCCGGCGCGCTCCATCTGCGGCACATCCGGCCTTGGTTGGCCGTCTCAGTCAGCCCGGCGCGGGATCGCCGCCCGATCACCTCACTTCTTTGGAGATCCAAAATTGCTCTCAATACAAACTTAATCTATCAAATTCTCACTAACAACTTTATGCATTTCATTGATTCGTTTTTTGCGACGACTTTACCACCTCAGCGGAGATCAAAGCAACCGGGCGGCCGTTTTGCCATGCGTGGGAGATTCAGGCAATATATCTTGTTTGATAATGATATTTACGGCAACATTTCATCCGCAGCATGTGCTATCGAGACAGCACAGGCGACCGAATCGGGCCCGTCTTGCGGATCGAACCTGTCTTGTCGCAGGAGACGGCATCTGTGCGGGGCCGCCAAAGCAAGGATCGACCGGTTTGTCCGGTCGAGGCGAAGCGGGGTGTGTCGATCATGATGTTTGCTGTTCCCCCCGTGCTCTTGACACTGGCATTGACGATGCCGGTCTCGGACAAGATGCCGACATTCGACGTTCGAGGCAGTTGCCAGGCGGCAACGCAGCAGATGACCCTCGACGCCGGCCGGCAGAAGCTCTGCCTCGCGGATGAGGGATCGGCGCGTGCAGAGGTCGCCAAGCACTGGTCCAGCTATCCGGCCGGTGATCGGACGCGTTGCGCAGCGGAAGCGCAACTCAACGGCTTGCCCAGCTATGTCGATCTGCTCGAATGCCTGACCCTCGCCCGGGAAGCCAAGGCCGAAGATGGTCAGTAGCCGCCGCAAGAGCGAGGCTGCAGACCGTCCCGCAGCGATTTCAGGTTGAGGGCCAACTGTGCCGTTCCTGTTGCAGCTTCCCAGATCTGTCCATTGTCTGGCCTTGGTGGCCATCGCCGGCCTCGCCGCCGGTTGCCGCGAGGCCAATCAATACGTTCCGCCGCCGCCGCCCAGCGTTTCGGTCGCGCAGCCTGTCGTGCGCACGGTGACGCGCTACTTCGAACTCACGGGTAACACCAAGGCGTTCGCGGCCGTCGATCTCGAGGCGCGGGTTCAGGGGTTCCTGGAGGCGATCACCTACAGGGACGGCGCCGTGGTGAAGAAGGGCGCGCCGCTCTTCTCCATCCAGCGCAACACCTACGAGGCGCAGCTCAAGCAGGCGCAGGGCGCCCTGGCGGCGCAGCAAGCCGCCCTGGCGAACGCCCAGTCGGAATATCAGCGCCAATCCACGCTGGGACGGCAGGAATTCGCCTCGCAGGCCCGCGTGGAGGACGCCAAGACCAAGCAGGACCAAGCCAGCGCCGCCGTGATGGAGGCGCAGGCCAACCTCGACATCGCCACGATCAATCTCGGCTACACGCAGGTTTCCGCGCCCTTCGACGGTGTCGTCACCAACCACCTGGTGGATGTCGGCGCGCTCGTGGGCATCAGCGGACCGACCAAGCTGGCGCAGCTCGTGCGCATCGATCCGCTCTACGTCTACTTCAACGTCAGCGAGCAGCAGGTGCTGCTGGTCAAGCAGCACCTGCTCGCGACGCAACGGACGCTGGGCGACCTGTCCAAAATTCCGGTGGAGATCGGCCTGCAGACCGAGACCGGCTATCCGCATACCGGCAAGCTCGACTACCTCGCGCCGCAGGTCGACCCGTCCACTGGCACGCTCCTGGCTCGGGCGCTCATCGAGAACGGCGATCACGCCCTCCTCCCGGGCCTGTTCGTGCGGGTCCGGATCCCGGTCGGGCGCCAGGACAAGGCCCTGCTGGTCCGCGACGACGCCATCGGAACGAACCAGCAGGGCAGCTACGTGCTCACGGTCGGGGCCGACGACACGGTCTCGCAGCGGGTGGTGACGCTCGGCCCGCGGGACGGACGATACCGGGTGATCGAGACCGGGCTCACGCCCGGCGACTGGGTCGTCACCGACGGGATCCAGCGGGCCATCCCCGGGGCCAAGGTCGCGCCCCAGAAGGTGGCGGTGGCCGAGGTCCCGTCCGACGCGGCGTCGCTTCAGCGGTGAGAGATCGGTCGGAGGCCGGCCTCCGCCGACCCGCGCCCCGCCGCTGCGGCGGGCCGCTCCTGAGACGCCGGCACCGAGGACCAACGGCATGATCTCGCGCTTCTTCATCGAGCGGCCGGTCCTGGCCAACGTGCTGGCCCTGGTTATGGTGCTGGTCGGCGCGGTGTCGCTGCTCAACCTGCCCGTCTCGCAGTACCCCAACGTCGTGCCGCCGACGGTTCAGGTCACGACCCGCTATCCGGGGGCCAGCGCCCGCACGGTGATCGACACGGTGGCGCTGCCGATCGAGCAGCAGGTCAACGGCGTCGAGGGCATGCTCTACATGCAGTCGACCAGCGCGAGCGACGGCACCTACACCCTCACGGTCACCTTCGCGATCGGGACGGACGGCGATCAGGCCCAGGTGCTGGTGCAGAACCGCGTCGCGATCGCGATGTCGTCGCTGCCGCAGGCGGTCCAGGTCCAGGGCGTGACGACCCAGAAGAAATCCACCGCCATCCTGCAATTCGTGACGCTGTCGGCCACCGACGGGAAGTTCGACAGCCTGTTCCTGTCGAATTACGGCGTCATCAACGTGCAGAACGAGCTGGCCCGGCTGCCCGGCGTCGGCAACGTTACGGTCTTCGGCGCCGGCCAGTACGCGATGCGGATCTGGCTGGACCCCGATCTGCTCCAGGCCCGCGGCCTCACTCCCGACGCCATCATCAACATCGTGCAGCAGCAGAGCCAGGAGGTCACCGCGGGCGCCGTGGGGATGCCGCCGGTCCCGGCCGGCCAGGATTTCCAGTATACCCTCAACGTCAACGGGCGGCTCAACAACGCCGCGGACTTCGAGAACATCGTCATCAAGGCGGACGCGCAGGATGGCGGCCGCATCACCCGCCTGCGCGATGTCGGCCGAGTCGAACTCGGCGCGCAGACCTACAGCCAGTCCTTCACGCTGAACGGACAGCCCGCGGCCGGCATCGGCATCTACCAGTTGCCCGAGGCGAACGCGCTGACGGTGGCGAACGCAGTCCGCACCCGGATGGCCGAGCTCGCGAAGACTTTCCCGCCGGGCCTCGTCTATGCCATCCCGTTCGACACGACGGAATTCGTGCAGGCCTCGATCCACGAAGTCTACAGGACGCTGTTCGAGGCGGCCGTGCTGGTTCTGATCGTCATCCTGGTCTTCGTTCAGGACTGGCGCGCCATGCTGGTGCCGGCCACGACCGTGCCGGTCACCATCATCGGCGCCTTCGCGGCCATGGCGGCGATGGGCTTCAGCGTGAACCTCTCGACGCTGTTCGCCATCGTGCTGGCCATCGGCATCGTGGTGGACGACGCCATCGTGATCGTCGAGGGGGTGTCCCACCATATCGACGAGGGCCTCTCGCCGCGGGCGGCGGCCGAGAAGGCGATGGAGGAGCTGTTCGGCCCGATCATCGGCATCACCCTGGTCCTGATGTCGGTCTTCGTGCCGGCTGCGTTCCTCCCCGGCCTGACCGGGCAGCTCTACAAGCAGTTCGCCCTGGTGATCGCCGCAACCGCGCTGATCAGCGCGATCAACGCCGCCACCCTGAAGCCGACCCAGTGCGCCCTGTGGCTGCGCAAGCCGGTGCCGCCGGAGAAGCGGAACGTGTTCTACCGCGGCTTCAACCGCGTCTACGGCGTCCTTGAGAACGGGTACGCCCGGCTGATCGCCCACATGGTCCGGCGCAGCGGCCTCATGGTCGCCGTGGCGCTCCTGCTGATCGGGCTCGCCGGATGGGGGCTGACCCGCCTGCCCACAGCCTTCCTGCCCACCGAGGATCAGGGCTACGTCCTCATCGGGGCCCAGCTGCCCGACGGAGCCTCGAAGGAGCGCACCGACGCGGTGATGCAGCGGATCAGCGCCCAGGCGAAGGCGACGCCGGGCGTCGACAACGTGCTCTCGATCAGCGGCATCTCGGTCCTCGATTCCAGCGCCACCCTGCCCAATGCCGGCGTCGCCTACGTGGTTCTCAAGAACTGGGACGTCCGGGCCAGGGAGAAGGGCCAGGATCTGCGCAGCCTCTACGACCGCTTCAACGCGATGCTGGAGGGCGTCGAGGACGCCGCCACCTTCGTGCTCATCCCGCCGCCGATCCAGGGCATCGGCAACGCCAGCGGCTTCACCATGCAGATCGAGCTGCGCAACGGCGATTTCGATTACCCCCTCCTGGAGAGCCTCGCCCGGACGATCGTCGCCGACGGGAACGCGCAATCCGGGCTGCAGAAGCTCAACACCTCGTTCCGGGCCGGCGTGCCGCAGATCTCGATCGCGGTGGACCGGATCAAGGCCGAGGCGCTTGGCGTGACGGTCGGGCAGGTCTTCTCGACCCTCTCGAGCTATGTGGGCTCGTCCTACGTCACGCAGTTCAACAAGTTCGGCCGGACCTTCCAGGTCTACGTGCAGGCCGCGCCCGATTACCGGCTCCGCCCCGAGGATATCGAGAACCTGAAGGTGCGCGCCGGCAACGGGGCGATGGTGCCGCTCGGCACAGTCGTGGAGATCAAGTCCGTGCAGGGCCCGTCCCTGATCAGTCTGTACAACCTCTACCCGACGGCCACGATCGTGGGTGGCGCGGCGCCCGGGTTCAGCTCAGGGCAGGCGCTGGACCTGATGCAGCAGATCGCCGCCAAGCTATTGCCGCCCGGCACGGGCTATGACTGGACGGCGATGTCGTATCAGGAGAAGGCGGTCGGCGCGCAGATCTACCTCGTGTTCGGGCTCGCCATCCTCCTCGTCTACCTGGTTCTGGCCGGGCAGTACGAGAGCTGGATCCTGCCGCTGGCGGTCCTGCTCGGGGTGCCGCTGGCGCTTCTGGGCACCGTCGGGGCGCTAATGCTGCTCGGCGTCGCCAACAACCTCTACACGCAGATCGGCCTGATCCTGCTGATCGCGCTGGCGAGCAAGAACGCCATCCTGATCGTCGAGGTCGCCCGCGAGAAGCGGCAGGCCGGCCTCGACATCGCGACCGCTGCCGTAGAGGCGGCGCGTCTGCGCTTCCGCCCGATTCTGATGACGTCGTTCGCCTTCATCCTCGGCGTTCTGCCTCTCGTCACCGCCTCGGGAGCCGGGGCCGCAGCGCGCAAGTCGATCGGCATCACGGTGTTCAGCGGGATGCTCGCCTCGACCTGCCTGGCGGTGCTGTTCGTGCCGTCCTTCTACGTCATCCTGCAGCGCATCGAGGAACGCCGCGTGCGGGGACGGCAGACCGCGCACGTCGAGGCTCCGTCTTCGGCCGCGGAGAGTACCTGAGACCGATCGGGCTTCAACGAGGCGATCTTTTTCAGGGGCCCACCAACTCGGCAACCCTTTTACTTCCCGTCGGCGACACCGTCCTGCCGACTCAGGCCGGCGGTCCTGACCTCACCGTGCAGGCCCACCGGCAACGTCGTCTGTCCGCTCGCCACCGTTCGTGAGACAGCTCCGGGAACGACGAGTGCGAACGGATAAATCGGACGAAGGCGCCTCCCCAACACTTGATCCGGCCGGTCATGCTGCAGAGCGGCGCGCGTTTACGGACCTGCACCCGGCCGAGCCAAGCATAGTTTGAAAACATACGCAGCTTACCACACCAGTTTCTTTCTTAGCTATGTTAATGATCGCCCCTCATCATCGGCATAGGCCTGAGTGGACGGTGACGTTCCACGGGATGGCGAACATGACCACAGATCGCGTCGACCTGGATGATCATACGGCTTGGCTGGTCCAGCAACTTGCACGCAACGGGCCGGTCTCGGCCCAGGCGGCGACGGCCCTGACGATCGAAAAGTTGCGCCGTCTGGAAGATCTGGCCCGGAATGCCGGAGCCGACCGGCAGGCCTTCCAGAAGATCCTGTCAGCCCGTCGCGTGCTCGGCGACCATGCTGACCTCGGACGGGCCCCGATTTTCGATGAGGACGATGTTGCGATCAGCCCAACCCCGCAAGCGTTGAAGCTTTCCGTACCCGTTTCCGCACCGGCGATTCAGATATACGGTCTATCGGACCGCACGGAAGCGGGTGCATGAGATCTTCGCCCAGACCTGCCGACGATCCTGTGATGCGCAGGCTGGTCACTCTTCTGGAGGAGCAGCTGCCGAATTCTGCCCATCAGGCGCGCATCCACCTGCTGGCACAGCTTTCCCTCTTAGAGCAGGACGCAGTCGCGACGGGTGTCGACCCGGGGACGCTGCGCTCAATCCGTGCCGTTCAGCTGTTCGTCCGGACGAGCGACCCGCTGACCGGCGCGTCAATGCGTTGATCAGGACTCGCGCCGATGTCGGGCGATCTGAGGCCGGCGCGCCAGGACCGGTCGTGCGGTGGGCAGCGGTGTTTCGCACTCCGCGCCTCGCTGGACCCGATTGTCCCGGTCAGCCGGGACAAAACCCCGGACCACTGACGCGGCCTCGATCACGGCCGCGCCTGCGATACCTTCGGCCTGCAACTGCCACATCGGCTCGAACAGGCCACCGGCCAGCCGCAGGTCCCGGATCGGGCCGTCTTCGACGATCCGGCCCCCGTCGATCACCGGGACGCGGTCGAAGGCCGCGAGCGTCGACAGGCGATGGAGTGGAGCTTCTCGGGCGCGATGGTGCGCGGCTCGGGCATCCCGTGGGACCTGCGCAAGGCGCAGCCTTACGAGTGCTACGAGGAGATGGAGTTCGACATCCCCGTGGGCAAGAACGGCGACACCTACGACCGGCAGGTGATCCGCATGGAGGAAATGCGCCAGTCGGTGCGCATCATGAAGCAGTGCGTCGCCAAGCTGCGCGAGCCCGCCGGGCAGGGGCCGATCGCGGCCCTCGACGGCACGTTCGCGCCGCCGCCGCGCCGGGAGATGAAGCGCTCGATGGAGGCGCTCATCCGGCCGCGGGCGCGGTCTTGCACCGGAAGGGGCCGATCAAGCGCTCATACTCGGCCTCGGCCGGACCGTAGCTCGCGCCCGCAAGCTTGCAGAGGATCGCCCGGTCCTGAACGATGATCCGCGCCCGCTTGGCGCTGATGGCGCCGTGACCCTCGAGCGCCTGCATCGCGAGGGTCACGCCAGAGCGCGTCGTGCCGAGCATGATCGCCAGGAAATCGTGCGTCAGCAGCAGCTCATCTCCGTCCAGGCGATCATGCGCCATGAGGATCCAGCGGGCTAACCGCTCTTCAATCGAGAAGATCGCGTTGGACATCGCTGTCTGGCTCAGGGTCATCACGAGCACATGCGTGTACCGCAAGAGCAGGTCGTGCAGGGCGGGACATTGGCGAATGGTTGCCTGCAGAGCCTCGACCTTGATCCGGAGCCACGGCCCGCCAACCTGCACCATCAGTTCGTGGGGCGTGCGATCCGAGCCAAGCACCGTCGCGGTGCTGACCATCGCTTCGAAGCCGAAGCAGCCGACCTCGATCCTGCGGTTCTCGTGCGTGACCGCGATGTTCGACGACAGGCCGGCCTCCGGGAAGTAGGCGAACTCCAAGACTTCGCCGACCGAGGCCAGGACATCACCCTTCTCGACCTCCACACGTTCGAGATGTGACAGAAGCTGCTCCAGATCGCCCGACGGCAGCGCCTGTAGCAAGCGGTTCTCGAACTTCGTCAGACCCATCGCAAGCGTCCGCCCTTCCTGACATCGTATGGGCGCGCCCATGCTGGACAGATCGATCGCACAGGTGGATCGGGCGGTCTGAACGAAGGCTGCGCCAAGAGATCTGCTCGATAGACCCGCGAAGGTTGGGCCGGTTCCGCGAAGACACCGCCCCACGCCAGCCGTGACATCATCCGCCCTTACCTCGGCCGCTCCTCCTTCAGGATCGCGGCCACCAGTCCGGAAATTTTCAGGCACGGCTTCGGCTACGCGACCGAGCGCTCGCGGCATCTGCCTTCGAGGCGCCGCCATGTGCATTGACCGGCGGCAACGGGCTCGGAGCCTCCTGTCGCCTGCCGGCCGGCAAGCCGATGAGGGCTCTCCAACCCGCTCGGCCCCGCGGAGTCCCGATCCCAGCGTCCACTCGGCTCCGCTCGACCAGGCCGGCTGGACATGACCCAGACACGTGTGGGGACCCGATCCGCCTGCATCTTGAGCCCGATACCGGGGCCGGTGGCGCAGGGGTCGGACCCTCGCTCCGATTGATATGCGTTAGTGCGCCGCACTTCGGCAGCCGATAGGCCAAGCAGCCCACAGGCCGCTGGAGGGTACCTGCGCCGGCCGAGTTCGCGCCACGGCTGCTTGGGCCGAGCCGTTTCCGGCCCGGCGAAGCTGGCCACGAGAGCTAGATGGAACGTCCAGGTATCATCGAGACAGCGGACATTGCGGCGGGCCGCTACAAGCTGCTGGTCGAGGCGATCACGGATTATGCGATCTACATGCTGGATCGCGACGGTCATGTGACAAGCTGGAACCCGGGCGCCAGGCGGTTCAAAGGCTATGCGGCCGAGGAGATCATCGGCCGTCACTTCTCGGCCTTCTACACAGACGCTGAACGCGCCGCGGGCGTGCCGGCGCGAGCGCTGCACGAGGCAGCCCAGACGGGGCGCTTCGAGCGAGAGGGTTGGCGCGTGCGCAAGGACGGCACGCAATTCTGGGCCCACGTCATCATCGACCCGATCAGGTCGCCGGACGGCGAACTCATCGGGTTCGCAAAGATCACCCGCGACCTCACCGAGCGGAGAACCGCCGAGGCGAAGCTTCGGGAGAGTGAACAGCAGTTCCGACTGCTTGTCCAGGGCGTGAAAGACTACGCGATCTACATGCTGAACGCGCGTGGCGAGGTCGCGAGCTGGAATGCCGGCGCACAGCGGATCAAAGGTTACATTCCGGAAGAGATCATCGGGAATCATTTCTCCGGTTTCTACACGCAAGCTGACCGCGATGCCGGCCTGCCACAACTCGGGCTGGACACGGCTGCGCGTGAGGGCCGTTGGGAGAACGAAGGGCTGCGGGTTCGCAAGGACGGGACCACGTTCTGGGCGCACGTTACCGTCGACGCGATACGCGACGATGGTGGTCAGCTGATCGGGTTCGCGAAGGTTACCCGCGACATCACCGAGCGCCGCCGGGCGGAAGAGGCGCTGCAGCAGGCTCAGGCGGCCATGCTGCGCTCGCAGAAGCTCGAGGCTGTCGGTCAGCTCACGGGCGGCATCGCCCACGACTTCAACAACCTGCTTCAGGTGATCAGCGGCAACCTGCAGCTGCTCAGCAAGGACGTCGCCGGCAATCCCCGCGCCGAAACGCGGGTGCAGAACGCCATGGCCGGGGTGGCGCGCGGGGCGAAGCTCGCATCGCAGTTGCTCGCCTTCGCCAGGCGCCAGCCTCTGGAGCCGAAGGTCGTCAATATCGGCCGCTTGGTCCAGGGCATGGACGACATGCTTCGCCGCGCACTCGGCGGTGAAGTCGAGATCGAGACCGTCGTGGCGGGCGGGCTGTGGAACACCCTCGTCGATCCCGACCAGATCGAGAACGCTGTCCTCAATCTCGCGATCAACGCCCGCGATGCGATGGACGGCCATGGCCGCCTGACCGTCGAGGCGAGCAATGCCTTCCTGGACGACGCATATGCGCGGGGTCACGACGACGTCGCGCCGGGTCAGTACGTGCTGCTGGCGGTGACCGATACCGGCGTGGGCATCCCTCACGACGCGCTCGAGCGGGTCTTCGAGCCGTTCTTCACGTCCAAGCCGGAGGATAAGGGTACCGGTCTCGGCCTCGCGATGGTCTATGGCCTCGTGAAGCAATCCGGCGGGCACATCAAGATCTACAGCGAGGTGGGTGCAGGCACGACCGTGAAGGTCTACCTGCCGCGTGCGATGGACAAGGAGGACGCCCTCGTCGCCACGCCGCCTGTGGAGATCGGTGGGGGCGACGAGACGATCCTGGTCGTCGAGGACGACGACGAGGTTCGCGAGGTCGCCGTCTCCATGCTGGGTGAACTCGGCTACCGGGTTTTCAAGGCGCGAGATGCCGCGAGTGCGCTGGCGATCGTCGAGAGCGGCCTGCCCATCGACTTGATCTTCACCGACGTGATGATGCCGGGCGCCTTGCGCAGCCCCGAGCTGGCGCGCAAAGCCAAGCAACGTTTGCCCAATCTCGCGGTGCTGTTCACGTCTGGATACACGCAGAACGCCATCGTGCATGGCGGACGCCTCGATCCCGGCGTTGACCTGCTCGGCAAACCCTACACGCGCGAAGCGCTTGCGCGGAAGGTCAGGCATGTGCTTGCCAACCAGGCTCAGCGCCAAACGGTCGCTCGAACCGACACCCGGCCTCTGGACCGGGACGCCGTGAAGGGCGCGACCGTGCTGCTGGTCGAGGACGATTCGGTCATCCGGGGCACGACGACCGAGATGCTGATCGATATCGGCTGCCGCGTTCGACAGGCGGGCAGCGTGGAAGAAGCCTACAGGGTGCTGGAAGTCGACAGCATAGACGTCCTCCTCACGGATGTCGGCTTGCCGGGCATCTCCGGCCTGGAACTTGCCAAGACAGTGCGGGCTCGCCAGCCGGAGGTGTGTGTGATCCTTGCGTCGGGCGACAAGGGTGTCGGGTCCGACGCTGCCTTCCTGCGCGCCTCTCTCGTCGTGAAGCCCTATACGCCCGACACCCTGAGGCAGACGATCGCAACGGCGCTTCAGGCGCGCAGGCTCACGTCCCGCCAGCAACTCGGTTAGCGCCGATTCCGGGCGTCCGATCTGCTCCCTCTGGCTGATTGATCCGGCGCTCGATCTCGGCGCTTGGGCGGTCCAGGCGGTTGGTGGAGTGACGCCTGACCCGATGCTGAGCGATAAAGCCTCATGCAGGCTCGGTAGGGCTGATCCGGTCAGCAGACCGCCGCAATTGGCCAGAGGCATGCATCGGCACGAGGTGAAGCCCTCTAAGATGCGAGCCAAGATGCAGCGGCTGCGCATCCCGGCTGCGACGAGAAATCCTGATGTTCCTCAGTGTGTTCGACGTGTTCAAGCTCGGCATCGGACCCTCCTCGTCCCACACCATGGGACCGATGACGGCAGCGGCCGACTTCCTGGACCTGCTGCGCGCCGATCAGGCGAGCCAAGCGGCCGAATCAATCCGCGTGACCTTGTACGGCTCTCTCGCCTTTACGGGTCGTGGGCATGCCACAGAACGGGCGGTGGCCCTCGGCCTCCTCGGCTACCGACCCGCCACGATCGAGATGGACAAGGCCGAGCGTCAGCTTGCGGAGCTTCGGGTCGGCAAGCGCCTCGCCCCACCGGGACTGCCGGCACTCGCCTTTGACCCGTTGACCGCTGTCGTCTTCGATTTCGGGCCCCCGCTACCCGGACATTCGAACGGCCTCATCGTGACGGCTTTCGACGCCCAGGGCGCACAGATCCTGTCCGAAACCTACTACTCGATCGGCGGCGGCTTCATCCTGACGGCCGCCGAACGGGACGTGGGTCTCCCGCCCTCCTCGGAGGCTTCCGATCCGCGGCTCTGGCCCTACCCATTCGAGTCCGCGGCAGCCATGCTGCGCATGGCGCGGGAGAGCGGCCTGTCGATCGCCGGCATGAAACGCGCGAACGAGGCCGTCGGCCGGTCGGATGCCGAGATCGAGGCGGGTCTTGCACGCATCTGGCAGACCATGGACGGCTGCATCGAGCGTGGTCTGTCGCGCGAAGGAGAGCTGCCCGGCGGCCTGCGCGTCAGGCGTCGGGCCAAGCGCATACGAGACCAGCTTCTGAGCGAACAAGGCTCGAACAGGGCGCAGCCTCACAGCGTGACCGAGTGGTTGAGCGTATATGCGATGGCGGTCAACGAAGAGAATGCGGCCGGCGGCCAGGTGGTGACGGCGCCGACGAACGGTGCCGCGGGCGTCGTTCCAGCCGTGATCCGGTATTATCTGGACCGTTGCATCGGCGCCGACCCGGCCCGGGTTTCGGATTTCCTGCTGACGGCCGCAGCCATCGGCGGACTGATCAAGCACAACGCCTCGATCTCGGGCGCGGAGGCCGGTTGCCAGGGCGAAGTCGGCTCCGCCAGCGCGATGGCGGCGGGCGGCCTGTGCGCCGTGCTCGGCGGCACGCCCGCGCAGGTCGAGAACGCCGCCGAGATCGCGCTGGAGCACCATCTCGGAATGACCTGCGACCCGGTCGCGGGCTTGGTCCAAGTGCCTTGCATCGAGCGGAACGGCATCGGAGCCACGAAAGCCGTCGCGGCCGCATCGCTCGCGTTGCGCGGCGACGGGTCCCATTTCATGCCGCTCGACAATTGCATCGCGGCCATGCGGCAGACCGGCGAGGAGATGAGCACCAAGTACAAGGAAACGAGCTTGGCCGGTCTCGCCGTGAACCTCCCGGAATGCTGACGATCAGCGCGGTGTGCCTGCTCATGCTCGCTGCAGCGGAGCGCGAGAACATACCGGCCCCTGAACAGACCTGGCTGCCGTGGGTTGATCGCACGTTCGTCGTGCGTCCGACCGAGACCGGGGCGGCGCAGCCGAGCCCGTAGATCCCACAGCACCCACTCGAGCGATGATGGCAGAGCTCCGAACAGCCCTGGTTGCGGGCGCAAACGGAATCATCGGCAAAGCGCTGATGCAGGAACTTGCGGCATCGGAGGGTTGGCACGCGCGTGCCCTCTCACGGCGGCCGCATGGATCGAGCGAAGCCATTGCGGCTGATCTGACTGATCCAGAAGCGACCCGCGCCGCCCTCGCTCAGGCCCGCGATACCACCCATCTGTTCTATGCCGCTCTCGCACCCCAGCCGAGCCTCGCCGATGAGGACCGCGTGAACGGCGCGATGCTGCGCAACCTTCTCGACGGACTGGAAGCGGTCGGCGCCCCTCTGGAGCGCGTGGTTCTGTATCAGGGCGCGAAGGTCTACGGTGTCCATCTCGGCCCGGTTCCAGCGCCGTTCTACGAAGACGAGAACCCACGCCACATCGGGCCGAACTTCTACTTCACGCAAGAAGATGAGTTGCGGAGTCGGGCGGATCGCGGCGGGGCGGCTTGGTCTATCCTCCGTCCCGACGTGGTGGTTGGCGATGCCGCCGGCAACGCCATGAACATCGCCACGGTGATCGGCGCCTACGCCGCCTTGTGCAGGGTGGAAGGCGCCGCATTCCGTTTCCCGGGGCCGGCCCACGTCTACGAGGGTGTGTTTGCCCAGGTGACGGATTCCGGCGCGCTCAGCCGGGCAAGCCTCTGGGCCGCGACGTCCGATGCCGCGCGCGGTGAGGCCTTCAACTACGTGCATGAGCCCTTCCGGTGGCGACGGGTCTGGGAGAAGCTTGGCGCCGCGCTCGATCTGCCGGTCGGGCCGCCGGTTCCGATGCGCCTAGCCATCCACATGGCGAGCAAGAAGCCGGTCTGGACGCGACTAGCGGCAGAACAGGGCCTGAGCGACCTGCCCTTCGAGAGGGCGGTCGGCTGGAGCTTCGGCGATTTCGTGTTTCACAGCGACTTCGATCTGGTCTCCGACATGGGCAAGATCCGGCGCGCGGGTTTCGGTGAGAGCATGGACAGCGTCGAGGCCTTGGTCGCTGCTATTCGCCGCTTGCAAGAGGCGAAGGTGCTGCCGCGCTAGGACCAAAGGCTCCGGTGGCAGGACATTCCTCGGCTTGACCTGATTGGCCTCGACGAAACCGACGAGGATACGCTGGTGGTGCGACGAAGGACCGTCAGCCGATTGTCCTGGTCCTCATGGGGATCGGCTTCCTGTGAAAGCTTGCAGAGATACGCGGGCGACCTCCCGAAGCGCCTCACGGTCGGCGCCCGAGGACGCCAGGACACCCATGCCCGAGGCAACGGTCGATAGGAACCGCGCCAGTGCAGCCGGGTCGGCCTCCGCCGGTAGATCCCCGGTCTGCTTGGCCTGAAGGAATCGCTCGCGGAGCTCCGTCTCCGTCTGCGCGCGCCGGGTTGCCAATTCGAACGGGATGTTCTCCGAGCCCGCCCCGCAGGCGAGCCCGCCCTGGACCAGGAGGCAACCGGGCGGATTGGCGGGATCGGTATGGCTCTCGGCGATGCTGCCCAGGAAGCGCTCGGCCACGTCGCGCGCCGTGGCCCCTGCCAGAACGAAGCGCATGTGTTCCGAGCGCCGCTGCGCGTAACGATCGAGGGCGGCCTTGAGCAGGCCCTCCTTGCTGCCGAACGCCGCGTAGAGGCTGGGCGGTTTGATGCCCATGGCCTTCGTCAGCATGGCGAGGCTCGCGCCGTCGTAGCCGTGCCGCCAGAACACCTCCATCGCCTCGTCGAGGGCCTTGTCCGTGTCGAAGGACCGGGGCCGCCCCATCACCATTGTCCGCGCACTCCAACTTTTGTATCGAGTGGTAGATAAGTCACTTGACGCCTTGCGTCCATGCCGACATGTGTAGCGAGCTATACAGATGTCGGAGTCGCTCGTGGAATCCCAGCCTCGTTCCATACAGGGTCTCGTACGCGTCAGGCGCTTCGCCGCCGGAGGGCTCGCGATCGCGTCCCTGTTGGGGGCAGCCTACCATGTCGCGCCCACGTCGCTGATCAGGGGCAGTCAGGCGATTGCGGCTACGCCGCCCGTCGAGACCGCCATGCCGGCTTCGGTCGCGACCGTCGAACCGCGCGACGTCATCCTCTGGGACGAATTCTCGGGCCGGCTGGAGGCGGTCGATCGCATCGAGGTGCGGGCCCGAGTCGGCGGCGCGATCCAGGCCACGCATTTCGCGGAAGGCGAGCTGGTCAAGGCCGGGGACGTGCTGGTGACAATCGATCCCGCACCTTACGCGGCGGAGGTCCGGCGGCTGGAAGCTCAGGTAGCGGGCGCCGAGGCGCGCGTTGCTATGACGGCAAGCGACCTCGAACGCGGGCAGAGGTTGTCGGATCAGCATATCGTCACGGCGCGCGATCTCGACGTTCGAGCCAACGCGTTCAAGGAAGCGAAGGCGAGCCTTGATGCCGCGCAGGCGGCGCTGGAGGCGGCACGCCTGAACCTCGGCTACACTCAAGTCCGGGCTGCCGTGAGCGGTCGCGTCGGACGGCGCGAGATCACGCCGGGCAACCTCGTGGCGACCGGCGCTGGGGCTGCCGTACTGACCACGCTGGTCTCGGTCGACCCCGTTTACGCGAGCTTCGATGCGGACGAGGGCGTCGTCCTGAAGGCGCTGGCGTCGATCGCGGATCCGGCCGGTGGCCGCGGCAAGCTCGACCGCATCCCCGTGGAGATGGCGACGGCCGATGGCACGCGGACCAAGGGGCATCTGCAGTTCATCGACAACAAGGTCGATGCCCGCAGCGGCACGGTTCGCGTGCGCGCGACCTTTTCCAACAGCGACGGCCGCCTGATCCCCGGGCAGTTCGCGCGAATGCGGCTCGGTCAGGCCGCACCGGAGCGCCTTCTCCTCGTCGACGAGCGCGCGATCGGCACCGATCAGGATAAGAAGTTCGTGCTCGTGGTCGGCGCGGACGACCGAGCCATGTTTCGAGCCGTCACCCTCGGCAGGGCCGTCGAGGGATTGCGCGTCGTGACCTCCGGCCTGTCCGGCGGCGAGCGTATCGTGGTCAACGGGCTGCAGCGCATCCGGCCCGGCACCCTCCTGCACCCCGAAGCTGTGGCGATGGGAACGCGTCCGGACGGTACCGCGTCCGGGACGAGCAAGCTCGCCCAGCGCTGACGGACTGCGCCTCGCCCGGCCGACCAGAAGTCCCGACGCAATGATTACGGCGACCCGCTCGCGGCCGCCCTATCGACCTCTGACCTCGCGCCCTCGGAGGGCGGCATGAACCTCTCCAAATTCTTCATCGACCGCCCGATCTTCGCGGGCGTGCTCTCGATGCTCATCTTCATCGGCGGCCTGCTTTCGCTCTTCGCGATGCCGATCTCCGAGTATCCGGACGTGGTGCCGCCGTCCGTAGTCGTCCGGGCGACCTTCCCGGGCGCGAACCCAAAGGTCATCGTCGAGACCGTGGCGACGCCCATCGAGGAGCAGATCAACGGCGTCGAGGGCATGCTCTACATGTCGAGCCAAGCCACGACGGACGGCATCATGACGCTGACCGTCACCTTCCGCCTGGGCACCGACCCGGACAAGGCCCAGCAGCTCGTCCAGAACCGTGTCTCGCAGGCCGAACCGCGGCTGCCGGCGGTCGTGCGCCAGCTCGGGATCGTGACGGTGAAGAGTTCTCCCGACCTGACGATGGTCGTTCATCTCGTATCGCCCAATGGCCGCTACGACATGACCTACCTGCGCAACTATGCGGTGCTGAACATCAAGGACCGCTTGGCCCGCCTCGATGGCGTCGGCCAAGTGCAGCTCTTCGGTTCGGGCGACTATGCGATGCGGATCTGGCTCGATCCGCAGAAGGTCGCCGAGCACGGCCTGTCCGCGGGCGACGTCGTGCGCGAGATCCAGGCCCAGAACGTCGAGGCCGCCGCCGGTGTCATCGGCGCATCACCGGCCGTCCCGGGCCTCGATCTGCAGCTCTCGCTCAATGCCGAGGGTCGCCTGAGCAGCGAGGAGCAATTCGCCGACATCGTCGTCAAGACGGGAGCAGACGGCGCCATCACCCGGCTTCGCGACGTCGCGCGGATCGAACTCGGAGCCTCCGACTACGCCCTCCGATCCCTCCTCGACAACAAGTCGGCGGTCGCGATCCCGATCTCCCAATCTCCCGGCTCGAACGCGATCCGCATCTCGGACGAGGTCCGCCGCACCATGGCGGAGATCAAGCAGACCATGCCGGAGGGTGTGGACTACCAGATCGTCTACGATCCGACCCAGTTCGTGCGCGCCTCCATCGAGGCGGTGATCCACACCCTGTTGGAGGCCATCGCCCTCGTCGTCCTTGTGGTGATCCTGTTCCTGCAGACGTGGCGGGCCTCGATCATCCCGCTGCTCGCCGTGCCGGTCTCGATCGTCGGCACCTTCGCGGTGATGCATGTCTTCGGCTTCTCGATCAACGCGCTGAGCCTATTCGGCCTGGTGCTCGCGATCGGCATCGTCGTCGATGACGCCATCGTCGTCGTGGAGAACGTCGAGCGGAACATCGAGAGCGGGCTCTCACCGCGGGAAGCCAGCTACCAGGCCATGCGTGAGGTTTCGGGGCCCATCATCGCCATCGCGCTGGTGCTCGTCGCCGTCTTTGTGCCGCTGGCCTTCATCAGCGGGCTCACCGGCCAGTTCTACAAGCAGTTTGCTCTGACCATCGCGATCTCGACGGTGATCTCGGCCATCAACTCCCTGACCCTCTCACCGGCTCTCTCCGCCCTCCTGCTGAAGGATCATCACGCCCCGAAGGACCGGCTGACCCGAATTCTCGACGGGCTCCTCGGCTGGTTCTTCCGCCGGTTCAACCGCGCCTTCGGGCGGGCCTCGAACGGATACGGAAGCGGCGTCGGCTTCGTCGTGTCGCGCAAGGCGACGATGATGGTCCTCTATGTCCTGCTCGTCGGCCTGACCGCCGTTCTGTTCCGCCAGATCCCGGGCGGCTTCGTGCCGGGGCAGGATAAACAATACCTCGTGGGTTTCGCGCAGCTGCCCGACGGCGCCACCCTCGACCGGACCGAAGAGGTGATCCGCCGCATGAGCGAGATTGCGCTCAAGGAGCCCGGCGTCGAGAGCGCCGTCGCTTTCCCCGGCCTCTCGATCAACGGGTTCACCAACAGCTCCAACTCGGGCATCGTGTTCTCGACCTTGAAGCCTTTCGACGAGCGCAAGGATCCCTCCTTGAATGGAGCGGCCATCGCCCAGTCGCTGAACAGGAAATACGCCGCAATTCCCGAAGCCTTCATCGCGATGTTCCCGCCACCGCCCGTCAACGGGCTCGGGACCATCGGCGGCTTCAAGCTGCAGATCGAGGATCGGGCCGGCCTCGGCTACGAGGCGCTGAATGATGCCACCAAGGCGTTCATGGCCAAGGCCGCCCAGACGCCCGAACTCGTCGGATTGTTCTCCAGCTTCCAGATGAACGTGCCGCAGCTCTTCGCCGACGTCGATCGGACGAAGGCTCGCCAGCTCAACATACCGGTCACGGACATCTTCGACACGCTTCAGATCTATCTCGGATCTCTCTATGTGAACGACTTCAACAAGTTCGGCCGGACCTACTCAGTGCGTGTCCAGGCCGACGCGCCCTTCCGAGCGCGCTCGGACGATGTCGGGCTGCTGAAAGTCAGGGCCGGCACCGGTGAAATGGTGCCGCTCTCAGCCCTGCTGCGCGTCCGCCAGACCGCGGGCCCAGAGCGGGCTATGCGCTACAACGGCTTCCTGTCAGCCGACATCAATGCCGGTGCAGCGCCCGGCTATTCGTCAGGTCAGGCTCAGGCCGCCGCCATGCGCATCGCGGCCGAGACTCTGCCGCGCGGTTTCGCCTTTGAATGGACGGATCTTACGTATCAGGAATTCATCGCGGGCAATTCCGGGGTTTGGGTGTTCCCGCTGGCGCTGCTCCTGGTCTTCCTCGTGCTGGCCGCGCAGTATGAGAGCCTCGCCCTTCCGTTGGCGATCCTGCTGATCGTGCCGATGGGCCTGCTGGCCGCCATGTTCGGTGTATGGTTGTCGGCAGGCGACAACAACGTGTTCACGCAGATCGGCCTCATCGTGTTGGTCGGCCTTTCGGCCAAGAACGCCATTCTGATCGTGGAGTTCGCGCGCGAGCTGGAATTCGCCGGTCGCACGCCGCTTCAGGCGGCGATCGAGGCGAGCCGCCTCCGACTGCGTCCGATCCTGATGACGTCGATGGCCTTCATCATGGGTGTCCTACCCCTGGTGACCGCGACGGGCGCCGGCTCGGAGATGCGACGCGCGATGGGCGTCGCGGTGTTCTCAGGCATGATTGGCGTGACTGCGTTCGGCCTGTTCCTGACGCCGGTCTTCTACGTGCTGCTGCGTCGGTTGAGCGGCAACAGGCCCCTCAAGCAGCATGGCAACAGCACGTCTGTTCTATCTGAAAGCAGCATCGCGGAAGCCGCGTAGCCGATGCAGCGGGTCGGCCGGATCCCGACCCGTTTGGCGCACGCCCAATCCGTCCTCTTCGGAACCGCCCCGTTCTCGGACCCTCAGGACGTCCGTGTCTCCGGGCCTGCGGCGGCATCAAAGCTTGAACCTGAAGCGACGACACCGATTCCAAAAAGTGCATACCATTCAAGATCTTCACGCGCTGAGTATTGTTGCCGAACGTGGCCGCAGACCACTTGGCAAGCTGCTCGATCTCGCCAAGCTCTGAGCAGATCTGCAGAAGAGATTATCGTTCGGTTCTGATTGCGACCTGACAGAATCTTGCAGGACCGGCGGATGGCAGGTCGCGCACGGAGCGCGTTTGATTGCTCACCCGATTGAGAACAGGGGTCGACAGAGCCACGCGCACCGTCAATCCTCGAGGCCAAGAGGCTGGCGTCAGCGAAGCGTCAGTTACGCCGCCGCCCGGCTGGCCATGTAGTGGCGCCAGCCACCGAACCGCGTGATATCGACCGCACCAGCGACGCCGGCCGCCTCCACGAGGAAGCCCTTCGGTGCGGTCCCGTCGGCGAGCCGTAGGGTGCCGATGCCGAGCGGCTCCGGGATGCCGGCCACGAAGGTCCCGAACGCAGAAGGGGGCAACGCCCATACCTCGGTCTCGATCGCACCACCTTCGTCGACGGCCACCCGAAGCAGCCCGGGACGATGCGGCGGGCCGCCGGGCAAGGCATAGAGGCGGTAATCCGGTCGAGTCGCCACGGTCCGCAAGTACCGTGCCCCGTGCTCGGTGAGTTCGCGATTTAGGGGCAGACCCGACAGATGCGCCCCGACGACCGCCAGCTCGAACTCGCCGGGCTGCGCCTGGGCCGGACCCGGTTCCGCGGCCGGTACAGGATACGTCCCGGCGCCGATCCGGACAGCGGCGGCGGCATGCAGACGTGCACCCAGGGTGGCGAGCAGGCCGTCGCACCCGCGCGGCGCGAGCAGGGTGAGCCCGGACGGAAAGCCGTCGGCGCGGGGCCGCCCCGGGATTGCGAGGGCGCACCAGTCGAGCAGGTTGACGAAGTTGGTGTAGGTGCCGAGCTCGCTGTTCGGCCCGATCGGGTCTGCGACCACCGACGCGCAGGTCTGCGGGCGCGGATAGGTCGGTACGGCGAGGACATCGATGTGGTCCCAGATCGCGCTCGCGTCGCGACGCAGCTCCGCCAGGCGGTAGAGGCCCGCGAAGGCGTCCGCGGCGCTGTAGCGCTCGGCGGCGGCAATGACCGTCCGCGTCGTCGGGTGCAGGATCTCGGGGCGGGTCACCATCACCGGGCGGATCGCCGCGTAGCGCTCGGCGACCCACGGCCCGTCGTAGAGCAGGCTCGCGACAGCGAACATCGGACTCAGGTCGATCGGCACCCCGGTGCCGATGAGCGGTTCGAGGTCGGCCACCGATGCCGCGAAGGCCGCTTCCGAGAGCCGGTCACCTCCGAAATGGAGGCTCGCCGCGTCCGGCAGGCCCAGGCGCAGTCCCGCCGGTATCCCGGCCGGCGCCGCAGCCACCGGCAGCGTCCGTGACCAGGGATCGGCACCGTCGAACGCCACCATGACGCGGAAGGCCGCGTCGGCGTCGGCGACCGTGCCGGCGAAGACCGAGAGCGTGTCGAGGGTCCGGCAGGCCGGCAGCATTCCGCGGCTGGAGACCGCCCCGAGGGAGGGCTTCAGTCCGACGACGTTGTTGAGCGCCGCCGGCACCCGGCCCGAGCCCGCCGTGTCGGTCCCGAGGGCGAATGATACGATTCCGTGGGCCACCGCGACCGCCGAACCGCTGCTGGACCCCCCGGGCACATAGGCCGGATCGATGGCGTTACGCGGGACGGGATAGGGAGTCCGCAGGCCGACGAGCCCGGTAGCGAACTGGTCGAGGTTGGTCTTGCCGATCAGGATCGCCCCGGCGGCGAGGAGGCGCGCGACCGCGGGCGCGGTCTCGGCGGGGGTATGGGCGAAACCCGGGCAGGCAGCGGTGGTCGGCAGGCCGGCGACGTCGATGTTGTCCTTCACCGCGAAGGGCACGCCCCAGAGCGGCATCGTCGCGGGGTCGAAAGGCGGGAGTGCGGCCGCTGCGGCCAGCGCCTCGGCCTCCAGCACCAGGGCGAGGAAGATACCGGGATCATCGACCGCCGCGATCCGTCGATAGGCCTCGGCCACGACGGCACGCGGGTCGAGGCCGTCGGCATAGGCCGCGTGCAGGAGCGAGATCGTTGGGAAGGGGGGCACAGCGGCTCCTCAGCTCAGGCCGGCACGAAAATTTACGACACGTCGCCGGCGGCGCTGTACCAGTCGAGGATCTCGGCCCCTTGCATGAAAACCGCGTCGCTGCGCGCCAGGATGGCATCGAGCAGCCGCTCCAGCAGGCCGATCCGGTGTGGAACGCCGGTGATGTAGGGGTGGATCGCGAAGCCCATCACCTTGGCGCCCCCAAGGGGCCCAGAACCGGCGGCCTCCGCGGCAAGGCGGTCGAGATTGGCGAGCGCCCGCTCGACGAACTCGTCGGCCCGATGATGCTGGATGGCGAGCAGCGTGATGTCGTTGAGCTCGACAGAGTAAGGGAGGGCCACGAGAGGCCCGGTGCGCGTCGCCACCCGGCACGGACGGTCGTCGACCACGAAGTCGCCGACATACTCGATGCCAGCCTCGTGCAGGTGATCGGGCGTGTCGAGGGTCTCGGTGAGACCCGGCCCGAGCCACCCGCGCGGCGGACGACCGGTGGCCTCGGTGATCGCCGCCACCGTGCGGGCGATCATCCCGGGCTGGTCCTCGACCCGGTGGGTCGGGACTTGGTGGAATCCGTGGGCCATGAACTCCCAGCCGGCCGTGTGGGCGGCCTCGGCAATGCGGGGATAGGCTGCGCAGACCGAGCCATTGATCGACAGGGTCGGGCGGATGCCGCGACTCGTGAACGCCTCGAGGAAGCGCCAGAAGCCGACCCGCATGCCGTATTCGTGCCAAGCCCAGTTCGGGATGTCGGGCAGTAGACTCGCGCCGGTCGGCGGCACCAGGATCTGGCGCGGCATCGGATGGTCGATCAGCCAGTGCTCGACATTGACCACGGGCCAGACGGCAATCTGCTTGCCCGCGGGCAGGGTGATCCGAGGCCGGTCAATGGCGGCGCAATAGGCGAGCCGGTTCTCGGGCCGGCGGGGATCGTCGAACGAGGTCTCCATCACGCCGCCACCCGCGGCGCGTGGTGACTGTGAAGCTGGGCCGCGAGCGTCCGGCGGAGGTCGTTGAAGGCCGGGCTGGACACGTCCCGGCGCCGCGGAAGGTCGACCTCATGCACCGCCTCGATACGGCCGGGACCGGGCGACATCATCACGATGCGGTCGGCGAGGAAGATCGCTTCCTCGATGGCGTGGGTCACGAATAGGATCGTGAGCCCCGTGCGCGACCAGAGATCGAGCAGCTCGTCCTGCAGTCGCTCCCGGGTCATAGCGTCGAGCGCGCCGAAGGGTTCGTCCATCAACACCACCTCGGCCTCGTTGGCGAGCACCCGGGCGATGGCGACGCGCTGCTTCATCCCGCCGGAGAGCTGGTGCGGATAGGTGTCGGCGAAAGCCTGGAGCCCGACCAGGGCAATGTAGCGCTCGGCGGCGTCGCGCACCTCTGCGGCGGGCCGCCCGCGCGCCTTGGGGCCGAAGCCGATATTGTCGCGCACCGAGAGCCACGGGAACAGGCCGTAATCCTGGAAGACCATTCCGCGGCTCGGCCCCGGCCCCACGATGGGCTTGCCCCACATCAGGGCCCGTCCGGAACTCGGGGCCTCGAAGCCTGCAGCGACCCGCAGCAGCGTCGACTTTCCACAGCCCGAAGCGCCGAGCAGGCAGACGAATTCGCCGCGGGACACCGTGAGGTTCGCTTCGCGCAGAGCCTCAGTCCGTCGCCCGCCTGCCCCGTAGGTCTTCGAGACCGCGCACATGTCGAGGATCGGGATCGTGGGGTCAGCCATCGGACTCAGCCATGATTGGGACTCCAGGCGAGCAGGCGGCGTCCGAGCTGCATGACCAGCCAGTCGGAGACGAAGCCCGCGACGCCGATCACCGCCATGCCGCAGATCACGATCTCGGTGCGCGAGAGCTGGCGCGCCTCCATAATGATCGCGCCGAGGCCGGTCTGGACGCCAGTCATCTCGCCGACCACGATCACCACCCAGGCGAAGCCGAGGCCGAGCCGGAGGCCGGTGAAGATCGATGGCAGCGCCGCGGGCAGTACCACCCGGACGAATTGCGCCGGCCCGGTGCAGCCGAGCATCGCGGCCGCCTCGAACAGGCGCGGTTCCACTGAGCGTACCCCGAACACCGTGTTGACCAGGATCGGATAGAACGCGCCGAGGAATACCAGGAAGAAGGCCGAGCGCGGCCCGAGGCCGAACAGGATCATCGCCAGCGGCAGCCACGCGGTGACCGGGACCGGCCGCAGGACCTGCAGGACGGGATCGAGGAGCGCCCGGACCAGCTGGACGCGGCCGATCAGCAGACCCAGCGGCAGGGCTGCGGCAGCCGCGAGTGCGAAGCCACCGTAGACGCGAGTCAGCGACGCCGCGAGATGAGTCCACAGAGTGCCACTGAAGGCATCGTCGTTGATGCCGCCGATGGCGAGGTCCCGCAGCTCGGCCCAGACCTCCGCGGGAGGCGGGATCAGGCTGTAGGGCCGGCCGGCGGTGGTGAATTGCCAGATCGCGACGAGCGCGGCCGGCACCACGCAGGCGAGCGCCAGTCCACGCAGGCGGGCGAGCCCGAGTCCGGCCCGACGGGCGGGGGCCGGTGGTACCGTCGCCGGCAGAGCGCTGGCCTCGATCCCGGTGCTCACGCCCGCCCCATCGCGTCGACGAAGCGGGTGTCGATGAAGCCTGGCTCGGGCAGTCGCTTGATCTGCTTCAGAGCGAGCATGTGCTGCGCGTAGGCGCCGGCCTGCCGGACCTCGTCCGGCCCCAGACGCCAGGTCAGCTCGACATTCGGGGCCGAGAGTTCCAGCGCCTCGCGCTTCTGCCCGAGCTTGGCCACCGCCATGGCGATCATGGCGTTGCGATCGCCGGCGGCGAAGTCCGTGGCCTTGCGATGGATCTCGAGCATGGTCCGGACGAGGTCCGGTCGCTCAGCCACCGTGTCGCGATGGGCGCCGAACACCATGTTCAGGGCGCCCATCTCGGTGCCGTAAGGATACTCGACGAGCTGGCCGACGCCCGAGGCGAGGCTGACGCCGGGGCCCGGTTCGGCGCCGACATAGGCGTCGACGTCGCCGCGGGCGAGCGCGATGTGCATCTCCGAGAAGGAGACCCGCACGGGGGTGATGTCTTTCACGGAGAGGCCCTCCATGCGCATCCGCTCCAGGACAAAGACCTCCTGGGTGCTGCCGGGCCAGATCGCGACCCGCTTGCCTCGCAAGTCCTTGATGGCGCGGATGTCGGAGTCCTTCCTGGCGATCACCGCCATGCCGCGGTTGCAGGTTGAAGCGATGACCGCAAGCGGCTCGCCCGCCGCAGCGCCCAGCGTCGCCGCTGCAATGCCGAAGGTGCCGAAATCGACCGACTTGGTGACGACGGCGTTCTTGCACTCGGTGGGGCTCTCGAACGGAACCACCTCTACCGTTACGCCGACCGGCGTGAAGCGCTCGTAGAAGCTCGGGGCGATCGAGTGAATCAGCTTGAGCGAGCCCATCCGGATTGTGACGGGGGTGCCCTGAGCACGCGCCCCCGACAGTAGACCGGAGGCGAGGCCGGCCCCGAGACCGGCCAGGAGGGTACGGCGGCAGATCATCGAACGGCTCCTGCAGGCTCCCGATGTCTCGACGCTAGGGGCGGCTCCTGTTGCAAGGAAGTGCTATTTTCTGAGCGTATCGTTGCTTTTACAGCAACAGGGACGCAGGATGCCGGCGTGAAACACCTGCGTACCGTTACTTACGTTGCCGAGGTTGCCCGCGCTGGCTCAATCCGGCGCGCCGCGGAGCGGCTGAACCTGACGCCTTCGGCCTTGACCCGACAGATCCAGGACCTCGAATACGAACTCGGCACGCCGATCTTCGAACGCCTGCCGCAGGGGATGCGCCTCAATGCAGCCGGCGAGCTTTTCGCCCGCCACATCCGCGACCAAGCGGCCGATCTCGACCGGGTCCGCTCGCAGATCGCCGATCTGTCAGGGGTGCGGAGGGGCCACGTGGCGCTCGCCTGCAGCCAAGCCTTCGTCACGCAGGTCGTGCCGGAGGAGGTCGAAGCCTACCGCGCCCGTTTCCCGCAAGTGGGCTTCACGGTACAGGTGCGCGACCACGCGCAGGCGGTGACCGCCCTGGTTGCGTTCGAAGCGGATCTCGCCTTGATCCTGCAGCCGCCACCCTCGGCGGAGCTGCACCCACTCTATTCCGGTCACCAAACCCTGTGTGCGCTGATGCGCAGGAGCCACGCGCTGGCAGCGGACAATGGGCCGGTGCGGCTGCGTGACTGCCTCGCCCACGCCCTGGCTCTGCCCGACCGATCGCTGGCCATCCGCCATCACATCGAGCACGCTCTGGCCCGTCGCGGCGTCGAGCTGCGGCCGGTGGTCGAGTCCGGCTCGCTGGAATTCCTACGTAATCTCACTCTGCGAGAGGATGTGATCAGCCTGCAGGTTCCCAGCGGTATCCCGGAGGATCCGCGCCTGCACAGCCGGCCGATCGACGCCCGCGACCTCACTCCGATGACACTGGTTCTCGCGCAGTTGCGCGGGCGATCACTCTCCGTCGCTGCGGCGAAGTTTGCCGATCAGCTTGTTGCTCGCCTCAACCGGAACTCTGCCTAGCGTCTGTCGTCGTCTCAACCAAATGGCGGAGCGCGCGCTTTATGCCTCCCTTCTGGGGAAGGACGATGCTGAGCAAGACGCAATGGGACTGTTCCGGGAATCGGCAGCGTGATCGAGCGGCGGAGCCCTGCGGGACAGATCAGGCGCGACCGGGGTTCGCCGTCCCTCCGTCCACCTCCTCCTCGGTGGGAAGCTCGCAACGGTTATGGATGTCAGTGGCTGCGACCGCGCCGTGGCCCATGGCGACCACGATCTGGTCGAGCCCCCGCACGACCCCGCCGGCCGCGTACAGGCCCGGCACCGTCGTGCGGTTGTGCTCGTCGACGATCAGCGCCTTGGTCCCGTCGTGTTGTGCACCGAGAGCGACTGCAAGTCCGGAGCGGATCCGCAAGCCGAGAGCCGAGTAGAGCACCTCGAAGCGGTGCTCAGTGCCGCAAACCGTGCGCAACAGCGTTAGCCTGGACCCCTCGATGGTGAGGCCGACGACAGGTTCGCGGACGATCTTGATCCCGTGCTGCGCTACGCGCTCAGCTTCGGTCGCATCGAGGTCCATGACCCGGCCCAAGGTCATCAACGTCACGTCGCGAGAGTAGGTCCGCGCGACGAAGATTGCTTCGCCGAGGCCCCTGTCGCCGTGGCCGATCACCGCGATGCGCCGGCCCCGCGCCTCGTAACCGTCGCAGATCGGGCAGTAGCGAACGAGCCCGCGCCGGACCGCATCAGGCAGGTCGGGGAAGCTGGGCTCGATGTCATCCGCGCCCGTCGCGAGCAGAACCCGACGCGCTCGGACCTCGAGTGCGTCCTCGGTTCCGGGCATCTCTACCGTGGCGACGAAGCCGCCCTTCGCCTTGCGCAGGTCGCTGACGATCCCTGGCGCTACATGGAAACCGTAACGGGCGAGGTGTTCGCGCTGACGTTCCAGGATTTCCTTGCCGGAGAGTCCGTCGGCAAAGAGGGGGACATTGTGGCTCGTCGGAATCCAAGAGGCACGGGAATCCCCCGCATCCACGACCATGAACCGGCGTTCGAAGCGGGCAAGGTATAGCGCGGCCGTCAGGCCTGCCGGCCCTCCCCCAACGATCAGGCAATCGAGCGGTGCGTCCGCGGGTTTGGTGCAGAGTTCGGCCATCGATCCACCTTCACCAAGCTCGTCCCGCACCACGGCTGGCGCCAGGCAGCCACAGATCCTGCGAACTGCGACCAAGCGTGCATCATCCGGAACACGGGCCACCGGCGGCCGGTTCACGCTTCCACGGCTGCCTGCGTCACGGCGAGAGACCAGCGAACGTGCATCACGCCCCTTCTTCGTTACGGCTCCTCATCGCCGAGAGCGAGCCGCCCGAGGCACGTGAAAGCCGGCGCGAGAGCGTCGGCCGGTCCTCGGGTGAGACCTACATCGACACCCTTCTGGAGCTGGCACCGGGTGCGCAGTGTGACCGGGTCATGCCGGCGGATGCAGGTGCCGGGCTTCCTGCTGGCACCTCCCTGGCCGCGTATGACGGCGTGTTCCTGACAGGATCACCGCTCCACCTCTACGAGGAGACGCCGGAGACGCGGCGCACGGTCGCGTTCATGCGCGCGGTCTTCGCCTCCGGAACGCCGTCCTTCGGTTCGTGCGCCGGCCTTCAGGTGGCCACCGTCGCGGCAGGAGGCACCGTGCGCCCCAATCTTCGCGGCTACGAGGCCGCGTTCGCTCGGCGC
>Ga0316228_1000715_pt1 | contig 40735 bp, 39 predicted proteins | sample TBH18021metaG_FD_206005 | JGI IMG/M metagenome (GOLD analysis project Ga0316228, IMG submission 206005) | Freshwater microbial communities from Trout Bog Lake, Wisconsin, USA - TBH18021 | ecosystem: Environmental > Aquatic > Freshwater > Lake > Hypolimnion/Profundal zone | place: USA: Wisconsin... | reverse complement strand
TGTGTAGCGACAACTAAAACTGACTCCTGACGACGATTAAAACTGACCACCCCTGCGGCAGGTAAAATGGGTGGTGGTGGTTTCGGCGTGGCATTCACGCCGGTGGGCAGCCTGAAGTGGCGGCCTTGAATGATCAATCGTCGTCAAATCAACCAGCTCGTTCACGAGCGTAACCGGAGAGTCAGTATCACCATGAGTGCAATGAAAGCGGGAGTTTCCCGCAACACGGCGCGGAAGTATCTGCGGCAGGCGGATCCGAGCAAGCAGGAGAAGCAACCCCACGACTGGCGGACCCGAAAAGATCCGCTGGAAGCCGTCTGGAGCGCGGCGCGAGGGATGTTGGAGACGGCTCCGGAGTTGCAGGCGAAGGCGCTTTTGGAGCATCTGAGCGAGCGGACGGCAGGCGGGATAGAGGAGAAGGTCTTGAGGACTTTCCAGCGCAGGGTGCGGCAGTGGCGGCTGGAGCACGGGAACGAGAAGGAAGTGTTTTTCTCGCAGGAAGCGCGGCCGGGAGCGGTTTTGGCCGTGGACTGGACGGACATGAGGGATCTCGGGGTGAGCATCTGCGGGGTGAAGCTCGATCACCTGATGTTCCATGCGGTGCTGCCGTATTCGAACTGGCAATGGGCGGTGAGGAGCCGCAGCGAGTCGCTGCTGTCGGTGAGAAGCGGGCTCAAAGCCACCATCGGACGGCTGGGGCGGGTTCCCAAGGAGTTGCTCATCGATAATTCCTCGACGGCGACGCACCGGCTATCCGGTGACGGGAAGCGGCGGGGGTTCAACGAGGAGTTCCTTTCGGTTTGCGAGCACTTCGGGATGAGCCCGCGCACGACCAACGTGAGCAGCCCGAACGAGAACGGGACCTGCGAGGCGATGCACGGGCATTTCAAAAGGCGGCTGGAGCAGCATCTGCTGCTGCGCGGCAGTCGGGATTTCGAGAGCGACGAGGCGTATGACCGCTTTGTGATCGGGGTTTTGGAAAGAGCCAATGGGCTGCGAGGCGAGAGGTTCGCGCAGGAGGTTGCCGCGATGCGCGAGCATCTGGCTCCCGAGTTGCCGGACTACACGGAGACGATGGTGCGGGTGAACAACAACTCGACGATCCGGGTGTGCAAGCGGGTGTATTCGGTGCCGAGCAAGCTGATCGGCAGCCGGCTTCGGGCGCGGATCCACGAGACGCACATCGTGCTCCTGGATGGGATGGTGGTTTTGGCCGAGCTGCCGTTGCGGGGAGGCGACCGTGGGGCGGTGATCGATTTCCGGCACGTCATCAAATGGCTTGTGCGCAAGCCGGGAGCGTTTTCCGAATACCGGTGGCGTGAGGCGATGTTCCCGTCCCTGGTCTGGCGGGCGGCCTACGATCACCTCTGCCGTCACCACGACGCCCACGCGGCCGACGTGTGCTATTTGGAGATCCTGCAACTGGCGGCCGACGAAGGCCTGGGCGCGGTGGAGAACATTGTCGAGCAGTTGCTCCTGGCTCCCAAGCCTGCGGTGAACGCGGCAGAGGTCACCGCGCTGCTGCGCACCTACGAGGATGAGGCGATGGCGTTCCGGGAACGAAAGGCCATGCCGGTGTCGTTGCATGTCTATGATGGGCTTCTTGGAGGCGGTCTATGAAGTCTGACCACGAGGGAACAACGGTGGAGATGCTGCTGCGCGGCTTCCACCTGCCCACCATGGCCTCGATTTACGAGCCAACGATGAGGCGGGCCGAAGCGGAAGGATGGAGCCACCGCCACGTGCTCGAACATCTTTGCCAGAGCGAGGCGACCGACCGCGAACAGCGTCGCATCGGGCGCCTGCTGGCCGAGTCCGGCCTGCTGGAGGGCAAAACGCTGGGCAACCTCGACGAGGCCCTGCTTCCAGCCAAAATCCGGCGGCAGTTGCCCGCGCTCTTGGAAGGAGGCTTCGTGTCCCGCTCGACCAACATCCTGGCCTTCGGCCTGCCGGGAAGAGGCAAGACCCACTTCCTGGCCGCCCTGGGCCGGGAACTGATCCTGCGCCACAGCATGCGCGTGCTCTTCCGCCCGACCTTCAAGCTCGTCGGGCAGTTGCTCGCCGCCAAACGCGATCTGCGCCTGGAAGCCGAACTCAAAAAGCTGGACCGCTACCAGGTCGTCATCCTCGACGACATCGGCTACGTCCAGCAGAACCGGGAGGAGATGGAGGTGCTCTTCACCTTCCTGGCCGAACGCTACGAACGCCGCCCCGTCATGATCAGCTCCAACCTGGTCTTCTCGCAGTGGGACCAGATCTTCAAAGACAAGATGACCACCATGGCCGCCATCGACCGACTCGTGCATCACGCCATCATCCTGGAGTTCGACGGCAGCAGCTTCCGCATGAAAAAGAACCCGGCGCCGGAGGAACCCAAACCCAAAAAATAAAACCGGCGGGGGCATTCCGCCGTCGCTATTTTTCGCTCCGGTCACCCTCCGGTCGGCTTCGCCTCCCTCCGGGGTTCCCTACGCGAACAATAGCGATTCCTTCCCCTGGAAATGGGCCCCGATTGGTAATTGTCGCCGGGGGTCAGTTTTAATTGTCGCCGCGAACCATTTATAATTGTCGCTGGACACCGCGATCCTGCAAGAGGCCGTGCGGCGAGGCTTCATCTACGCCAACCCGTGCGTGCGGCTCGGCCTCAAAAGAACACCCCCGAAACAAAAAGCCGAGATCACCGACGAAGAGAGCGCGAAAATCGAAGAGGCGCTGAAAACCCGAGATCCCTGGATGCGGGATTGCTGGCTTGTGGCAATGCGTCAGGGGTGCCGCCTCTCGGAAACCGCCGTGCCGCTTCGCAATGTCGATCTGGAGGCCAAAACGATCAGCTTTGATACCAAGGGAAGCAGGGTTCATACCGCCCCGCTCCACGAGGATCTTGTGCCGCTGGTGAAGACGGCCCGAGCCGCAGAGCGGGACAGGCTTGTCGATCTGCCAAAATACCCGGCCAAGAAGTGGCATCAGTTTTTCAAACGCATCGGACTTCCCCACCTCAGCTTCCATTGCACAAGGGTTACCGTCGTGACGAAGTTGGCCAGATCGGGGGCTTCGATGTCCAAAGCGAAAGCCTACGTGGGTCATGCGAGCGACACAGTTCATCGGATTTATCAAAGACTCATGCCGGTTGACGTGGCCGACCTTGGTTCGGTCCTGTCCAGTCGGCCTGCCGAAATTCAGGATGCTGCTGGAGCCAGGCCAAAGCCCAAGCGACCGCCGCGCGACCGCCGGGCATCGAAAACCCGGCATACTTCATCCTCTTGACGAAAACAGGAGACACGCCGAGGACTTCTGCAAGCTCGGTCATGTTCTTGAGTATTCCGCAACGCTTCACTGTCTTCACGATGAAGATCAGTGAATGATACTACGGACATTTGTCAATAGTTTATTTCTTGTCCTTCTTTTTGGGCCTGCCCGCTGTTCTGGCAACGCCTTGGAAACGCAAAACTTCATCGGAGGCGATATAATCCCGCCCGAAAAAGTTGTGCTGCCTGAGGCGTCCTTCCTTCAAGAGATCGCTGAGGCGTTGGCGACTGATTTCCAAAACCTCGGCCGCTTGTGCCGGAAACATCAAACCGCCCACCGCAGAGGACACCTTCTGAAATCGCCGAAACTCCGGAGTGAGCGACTTTGAACCGCGATTGAGTTCATAAACTTTCCCAAGAACTGGAACATCTGGATAATCCGGGTTTGCCTCAACAATCTCCTCCCAACGCCATCCATCCATCACCGTGTCTCCGTCGCACCCATCGTATGGGCAGTATTGCAGACCATCTATTTCTCTGAATTGGCCCCATTTGTATGCCCGCTCGCAATGCAAACACCAAAGATGCTTGCAGGGTTTTTCGCCAAAGATCCTTTCTCTATCCAACTTTTTTGCACGTCCCATCACGTGCAAATTACGATACTACTGACATATGTCAACCGTTTCTTTGCTGCGGACACTGATTGAAGAAAAGAGTCTTTCTTTGATGGTTGTTGAAAGGGGTATGGCTTCGAGACCGAGCCCCTCGGTCAAGTTTGGGGAAGCCTGAAATTGCTCGCACGGCTTCGAGGTCTCAGCCTGCCCCGTGCCAGGTATCGGTTTTTACTGGGGGAAACTCCCCCAGCCCCCATTTATCAACTTCAACCGCTCGGGGCCGTTGGCTCTAGCGTCTGGGCTCTTCTTTTGTCACCGAAATAACCGAGTCCACAATTTCCATCACTTTCTTTTCTTCGGCGGGCATGGCCATGCGATGCAACTCCTCGAACTCGACCCTCGCCATGGAAGGAACGTAGGGAATATGATCACGAGCCCAGCGCAAGAACCGTGGCCAACGTGGATAAGTATCGCGGTAGTGAGTGACGGCAAAGCCGTGAACACCGACTGGCTGAAAATCGAGCCGATGTCGCACCTGGCCTCCCCACCACGACAGCTCCCAGTTCAAGGCTTCGAAGTGAGTATTAAAACCACACTCGACGCAGTATCGACGCGCGGCGCTCTTTAAAACCACCCCGAGATCTTCGCTGCTGTTTACCATTTTCTTTTGCCCAACGCCAAAACTCACCCACGGCTCTCTAGGAGCGGAAGGTAAATGCTGGTTTGTGGTCTAGTCATGGTGAGCGTTTTCATCTATCCGAGCGGAGAGTCGTTGGTGTGCAGTGTCTGTTAGCCTCTTCTCCGTTGCGGAATCGTCCTCGGACGGTAAACCAAATGCAGGGTAGCCCGATCACAATGAATCCCATGATCGCATTCCATGGCGTCGCTTCCGACTTCGTCTGAGATGGGACCAGCACCCGCTTCTCAACGAAGTAGGTCTCAGCAAAGTAGAGCACGTAGCAAAGCGCGACGATCCCCGTGACAACACGCGCTGCCCACAGGAAACGCTTCGAATTCAGCAATGCGAGAAACAGACAAACGCCGCTGACGCCGAGGAGTAAAAGCGCAGTGCCGGCCTTCCAGTCTTTCGATGCCAGGGCAAACGCTGCGCCGATCACGCCGCCGAGACCGCAAAGAAGAACCAGCGGGCCGACGCACCAGAAAATAAACCGGCTTCCGCCAAAGAGTGTTCTACCGAAATTGCTCATGCTTTCTTGGCTCAACAGTTTTGTTTATACAACGCGCGGCATTTATAGTGGTTCTGCCGCGTGCAGTATAACTGTCGGCGGTCGGTCAAAGTGCACCAGCTCGGGTCGGAATAGAAGGCTTCAAAGTGCACCACTTGTAGGACGCAGAAACAGTTTCATTTGAACGCTTGAGGGCGGTTTGAATGGGGCATGTCCAACGTCCTGAAAGTGAGCCACCAAGAAACGATCCGCAGTTTACATGAGAAAGGCTGGTCCGAGCGGCGCATCGCGCGTGAGCTGGGGATCAACCGGCGCACAGTCAAGCGGTATGGGTCAAAGTGCACCATTTCGACCCCCGGCTCTGAGGAGGGGGAGCAGGCAAAGTGCACCATTCCGACCGCCGGCAAAACGGTGGGACGCCAGAGCCAGTGTGAGCCGTTTGCTCTATCGATTGGAGCGAAGGTTGAGGTCGGGCTGAGTGGGCAGCGGATTTATCAGGATTTGGTGGAGGAGAGCGGATATGCGGGATCCTACGAGGCGGTGAAGCGATTTGTGGGCAAGCTTCGCAAGAGGCAGCCCGCGCGGGTGTGGCGCATGGAAAGCCAGCCCGGAGAAGAGATGCAAGTGGATTTTGGTCTGGGAGCGCCGATTGAGGATGGGTCAGGCGGCAAGAGGCGTCGGAGTTGGGTTTTGCGTGCGGTATTGAGTTGTTCGAGGAAGGGCTACAGCGAGGCGGTGGTTCGGCAGGACACCGAAACGTTCCTGCGCGCTCTGGAAAATGCGGTGCGCTCTTTTGGCGGAGTGCCGCTGATGCTCAATCTGGACAACCTGAAGGCGGCGGTGCTCAAGGCGGATTGGTTTGATCCGGAGATGAACCCGAAGCTGGCCGACTTCTGCCGCCATTACGGGATGCATGTCGTGCCGTGCCGACCCTGGACCCCGCAGCACAAGGGGAAGGTGGAGCGAGGAGTCGGCTATGTGCGCAACAACGCGCTCAAAGGGCGGCGGTTCAAAACGCTGGCCGAGGAAAACATCCATTTGCAGAGGTGGGAATCGGGGGTCGCCGACAAACGCATCCACGGCACCACCTGCAAACAGGTGGCGGCCTGTTTTGAGTTGGAACGCCCCCACCTTCAAGCTCTGCCCTCGTCGCTCTTTCCGTGTTATCAAGAGGCCCGGCGCAACGTGCATCGGGACAGTTACGTGGAGGTGCAGAAGTCGTTCTACGAAGCGCCGCCGGAGCTTATCGGCCATCAGGTCTGGGTGCGATGGGACAGCCGTTGCGTGCGCATTTACAACGACCGCATGGAGCAGGTGCAAATCCACACCCGCATAGAGCCTGGCAAGTTCAGTCGCTGCCTGGGAGCAGGAGGCTTCAGCACTCCGGTTCGGATCTCGTGCAAATACTGGGTGAGTCGCGCGGCGGTGCTGGGCGATCAATGCGGCCAGTGGGCACAGTCGTCAGTCGATACACGCGGGCCGGAGTCGTTGCGATCCATCATGGCGCTGTGCGGCCTGATCAAAAAACACTCTGCCGCCGCATTGGACGCAGCCTGCGGCAAAGCGCTTAAAAGCGGCACCCGCCGGCTCAAAGACATCAAGAGGCTCATCGGAGAACAAGCCACACAGGGCAACTTTGGCTTTGCCGAGAGCCATCCCCTGATCCGCGATCTGAAAATCTACAGCGAGTTCATCAACCAACAACAAGACCCATACCATGATCCACACACTCAAACAACATGCCCGCAACCTGCGGCTTTCAGGGCTGCTTGACAGCCTGGAGCTGCGTTTACAGGAAGCTGAAGCCAACCGGCTCCCCTACGCCCAGTTCCTGGAACTGGTCTTCCAGGACGAAATCAACGTGCGGGAGCAGCGCACAATCGCCCGGCGCAACAAATCGGCCAGCTTCCGCGAGCCGCGTTCCCTGGAAAACTTCGACTTCGGCTTCAATCCCGGCGTCAACCGCGCTCAGATTTACGAACTGGCCGCCTGCCACTTCGTGCGCGAGCGCCGCGACGTGCTTCTGATCGGGCCTCCCGGCGTCGGGAAAAGTCATCTGGCCCAGGCCATCGGATATGAGGCGGTCAAGGCCGGGTTCGTGGTCCTCTACCGCTCGATCTTCGATCTTGTGCGTGAGTTGCTTGACGAACAGACCCAGGCTGGAGAGAGCCGTCTGCTCAAGAAATACATCAAGCCCGACCTTTTGGTCATCGACGACATGGGTCTGAAAATCCTCCCGGCCAAAAGTGGCGAAATCCTTTTGGAAATCATCATGCGCCGATACGAAAACCGTTCCACCATGATGACCTCCAACCGTCCCATCGAAGAGTGGGGCAAACTCCTGAGCGATGTCCCTGCTGCCAGCGCCATCCTCGACCGACTGCTCCATCACGCCGAACTCATCCCGATCAGCGGCCGCAGTTACCGCCTTCAGGAAAGTGCCGGACAACGTTCCACCCAAAAACAAAAAACAGCCCGATCGAAAACCGCATGATTGGATTAACAAATGGGGAACCACGGTTCCCCAAACCCCTCCTCTAAGGGGAACAGTGGCAGCCTATGGCTGCTACATCCCAGCATGAGACCCGATATTACCTTGCTAAAACCAACCCATCCCATTTAGAAAACCACTGCGTCCAAAGTGGTGCACTTTGATTCGACCGCAGGTGGTGCACTTTGAACCGACCGCCGACATTTCCGCCAGCCAGCGATACCTGACGAGGGACGTTCGGAAATACATTATATCCCGTGAAACACATCATTCTTTTTTCCGCGATCTCATTATTGTGTGGCTCCTTTGGCTTCGCTCAGTCCGATTTGGACAATAGGCGTGCAGCTGACGAGATGCTCCATAATACCCATACGCTCGTTACTCTCCTAAATAAACTGGAAGGTGACCATCAATATGATCCATCAATCGCCCCCTCTCTCGTAGCAATTTCACCATTTCCAAAAAAGCTGGATGATCTTGTGCAGCTGAAATATCTGAATCAAGAGGTGTATAACAAGCTCACCAATAAGATTCAATTCGACTACTTCCGCCCTGTTAAAAACCCTACTTCACAGGACTTTATTATTCTAGTTGGACATATTTCGGGATATGTTGCCTACGGCTTTCTATCTGGGGAGGTTCAGCTTCAAAAGCTTCAAGCAAAATAGTGACGGTTTTTTTGTAGCCGCCAATGAAAAAACGACAATGGCCGAACAGACTCGTGCAGTTAATCGCTGGCCCGTGGGCTGTTTCGATGAACACCAATCCGACGTTCCACCGCTCAGGCACAGGGCCTGCGAAGAGCAGAGCAGGCCGAGTGCCTTCGCTCCCATTTCGTTCGATCCACCCGCCGCGCCAGCCAGCGATACCTGACGAGGGACGTTAGCAAAACAAAAGCCACCCTCGATATGAAAGCCAAGCTTCTCCAACTCGTCAGCGATCGCCAATATGTCTCGTTTGCGGAGATGTCCCGAGAGGTTCCGGGGTTTGATGGTGATATTGCGATGCACGATGTTCACTTCCCGAATGTCATCCTTTGGCCCGCCCTTTCCTCCGAAGCCTTCGATTCCCTCAATGAGCTCCTTAAGAGTGGGAAGATTTTCATGCACCCCGCAAATCCCCTTATTTACATGATTGACCAGAAGCTTCCTACCTTTCCAATCGCGAAGGGACTCAAGCACTACAAATCTCCTCGATGGCTTCCGGTGAGCTTTTGCACAAAGCCATTCAAGCTCGCGGCGAAGAGTCGAAATAACAGAAGAAGGAAGTGATGATTTTGTTTTCATGGTTTTTGTCCTAAAAAATATAATTGCTAACGAGCCCGTTCAGCTAATCGCTGGCCGTGAGGTGTTTCGAGCGGAGCAGGACCGCCATTCCACCGCTCAGGCACAGGGGATGCTGGCGGAAGAGCATCCCGAGTGCCTTCGCTCGCGGCCTCCTGCGATCCATTCGCCATGCCAGCCCGCGATACCTGACGGGGGACGTTAGGAAAACATATATGCGCACATTCCACTACCTCACATTATTTGCCGCTGCTGTGACCATCGCCACTGCACAAGAAGAGCATCTCCGCTTCATCATTGATTCGCCAGGTCCTGAATACCGACAAATGCGCGGTGATCTGATTGACAAATCCCTGATCGCTCCATCGCCTGCTCCAGAAGCGATTCTTACATTTCAGCCAAGAGATGTTGCTACCGCAAAGTTGCTTCCTGCTGATAATGATATGAGCCAGATTCAGCTCATATTCCGACCGGAATCAATCCAGCAAATCAAGGAATACATCGAATTCAACAAGGCGAAACCAATACGGATCGAGATTGGTGATTATACGCTGCCACTTGACATCAAGAAAACTCTTCCATGGACAACCGGCGTGTGGCTGGAAGGAAGACCGAACGAGAAAGCGAAAACCATTCTTGAAAGCCTCAAAAAACAAAAATAATCCTAACGGGGCGATGGACCGAATCACCATGCCTTCGGCACTTTTGTCATGCCTCCTGCTTATTCCGCTTCGCGGGCAGGAGTCACGCCAAAAGCAAGTGGTGATCGGTCATCGGGGACGTTAGCCAAGAAATATATGCCCATACCCGACTACCAATCCTGCATGTTGCCTCTACTCCGTTTTGCCAAAGACGGGCAAGAGCACCAATTGCGGGATGCGATCCCCATTCTTGCTGACGAGTTCGCCCTTAGCGACGACGAAAAGAATGAATTCTTGCCCAGCGGCCAGCAACCCGTTTTCACAAACCGCATTCACTGGGCACGAACCTATATGAAGAAGGCGGGCCTTCTATCGTCTCCCAAACGCGGATTCTTCCAGATCACTGATCGCGGCCAGACCGTTTTGAAGGAGAATCCCCCTGCAATAAATCAGAAATATTTGGAGAGGTTTCCGGAGTTCGTCCAATTCAAGTCTATTCGACGCGAAAAGCCTGAAGAAAATGGCGCAGAAGAGCCCGAGCTTGCGCTCGGGCAAACGCCCCATGAGGCACTTGAATCCGCATACGACCGACTGCGCAACGAGCTTGCTGCTGAAATTCTTACCAGCACCAAGGTGACCGACCCGACAATGTTCGAGAACATCGTTGTTGAGCTTCTCGTGAAGATGGGCTACGGCGGAAGCCGCAAGGATGCCGGGCGAGCCATCGGCCGGAGCGGAGACGAGGGCATCGACGGAATCATCAAAGAAGATCATCTTGGCCTCGATAACATATACATCCAAGCGAAGCGCTGGGAGGCGACTGTTGGCCGACCGGAGATTCAGAAGTTTGCCGGTGCGCTCCAGGGGCAGCGCGCTCGGAAGGGTATTTTCATCACGACATCGGATTTTTCCAAGGATGCCCTTGAGTTTGTTTCCCGCATCGATTCCAAGATCATCCTCATTGATGGCGCAACCCTTTCACGATTGATGATTGATTTTGGCGTCGGCGTAACCACGGTTGCGGCATACAGCGTCAAGAAGATCGATTCTGACTACTTCACCGAAACCTAAAAATATGGCTAACGAGCCAGTCGACCTAATCCCTGTCCCTTCGGGACTTTCGGCATGCCTCCTGCTGATTCCGCTTCGCGGGCAGGAGGAATGCCGAAAGCAAGCAGGGATAGGTCATCGGGGACGTTAGGCCAGAAATAATCTCCCATGAAACTGCTTCCTCTACTATTCCTCACTGGTCTTGTTTGTTCAGCGTTAGCTCAATCAAATTACAATCAGACCACGGTCACCGTTTCACCAGAAGATGGTGTTACCCCCATGACCGTTATCACCAATCTGGCGGGCATTTGCGCGGTGGTCAAAAAGATCAAGGACACAGGAAAGATCGTCATTATTAAGACACTCCAAAATGGTGCAGCGGACAAAGCTGGAGTTCTCGCGGACGATGAGATTATTCAGATTGATACAACCAAGACAGAAGGCATGGGCGTGGAAGCAGCGGCGGGCATGCTGCGAGGTGATCCGGGAACCACAGTAAAGCTTACATTAAAGCGTAAGGGCACAGAACAACCGATTACCATCGACGTCACACGTGAGGCGGTCAATTTGCGCAATGAAAAATAGAATATGGCCGAACGAACCAGTCAACCTAATCCCTATGCCTGCGGCACTTCTGGCATGTCGGCTGCGGGGCAGCCTTGGATGCCAGAAGCAAGTAGGGATAGGTCACTGGGGACGTTCGGAAATGAAATGACTCCCAGCGAAGGCCCTAACGTTTCTCGCAAGCTTGGCGACTTTTTAGCTCTCGTCGTTTGGGGAATTGTCGGAGCGATTGTATTGCTATTCATTCTCTTCCAAGCAGGACAATGGTATCTTCGTGGCATTGATCGTCGTGAGAGAGCAGAAGTAAAGTTGATTTTTTCACAGGCAATTGCTGATGGCACAATATATGATCCACCCATCCACCAAGACGCATTTATAGTCACCTCAAGACATGGCAATGATCCCTATTCTGTCTGGTTCACCAACTCAGAAGGTGAGAGGGCTGGTTTTTTCGTTTCAAAGAGTTTTCCGTATCATCCGCTCTGGACTTTCAAGGATCTGACTCGAAGACAACCTGATTTCTATCGCAACCGTCTTATCAATGAATAAAATCCGAACAGGCTCGTCCAGCTAATCGCTGGCCCGTGGGGAGTTTCGATGAACACCAATTTGACATTCCACCGCTCAGGCACAGGGCCTGCTGGCAGAAGAGCAGGCCGAGTGACTTCGCTCCCGCTGCCTGCGATCCGCCCACACCGCCAGCCAGCGATTGCTGACGGGGGACGTTGAAAAAAATATTGCGCGACTGTGTCGCCTCACCTACATTTCAGGCATGATGACGTTGACAGAGGTTGAAAGTCTTGCTTTCGAACTCCCTGAGCAGCAGAGGGCTATGCTGGCTTCACGCATTCTCGATACCCTGCCCCCACTGTTTACTGATTCGGATGATGGAATTGCAGAAGCGGAGCATCGGGACTCAGAACTGGACGCAGATCCCAGCAAGGGAATCAATCTTGAGCAGTTCGACCGTCTGATCGCCCAACGCAGATGAGTCTGCGGGTTGTATTCCATCCGAAGGTCTTCTCGGAGGTTGATGCAATCATGGATTATTACGAGCGGGTTGCTGGCATCCAGCTTGCCGACGACTTTTATGCGGAATTTCGGCTTTTTGTTCAGGATGCGTCCGGCGAACCAGAAAAATACAATATCAGAAGGGGCAATTTCAGAAGAGCGAATCTGGAACGATTTCCTTTCAACTTTCTCTTTCGTGTCCAAGAGGATACCATACGCATTTTGGTTGTTCGGCAATACAAAATATCTTTCGCATCCACATCACTCTATGAAACACATCATCGCAATAGTAATCCTGGCCTTTCTGCCTTCCATAAATGCTCAATCAGATCAACAGCAACCGGTCCAAATCCAGCGACGTCGTATTACGACGGAAGGCGGGGAGACAGTTCCTCTAAAAGCTAATTACCTTGTCACATTGTCTTCGAAAGAAGGAGATAAACCGGTATACAACCTTTCATTTATTGTTGCCACGAACCGGTTCAATGCTTCCACTGGTGATACCTTTGTGACATTTAGCGGGGAACTAAATGAAGATAAGGAGAATTCACTTTTGGCAGTTTACACGCTGGCGATCAAAACTGTCGTAGAGACTGCCAGCTTGACAACCATTTCGGATCAACCATCGGCGCAGGCAACAGCAAAAAGTATATCTTACGTTAGCTCTGGAGCTGGAAGCAGCGCAATAATTACCCTAGATAAACCGCTCCGTATTTTTTCCTCAGGAAATCGTGAATACACACTAACAATCTCAAAAGTTGAATCAAAAAAATAAGCCGTCCACCGAACACCTACCCGCCGTCACGCCGGATGCTTGGTCGCTCCGCTCCCGGCATCCGTCGCGCCAGAGGTCCGGTGTCGGTGGCGGCGGAGGTGAAAAATATCGCCACTTGACATGTGTTGCGTCTGTGATACACATGCCGCCATGTCACAATCCGCAGTAGTCCATGCAAGAATCGACCAAGCGACAAAGGCCGCAACTGAGAAGGTGCTTGACGCCTTGGGGATAACACCGACCGAGGCGATCAGGCTTTTCTATCGTCAGATCGCCATCAGGAAGTCCTTCCCGCTGGAGTTGCACGTCCCCAACAAGCTCACCGCGTCAGTGCTCACCAAAAGCGACAAGAATCAGGACATCGAGCGGTTTAATTCAGCCGCTGAGCTTTATGCCTCATGGGACGAATGAGGCTCGCTCAAACAAAGCAATTTAAGAAGGATGTCAAACGCATGCAGAAGCGAGGCAAAGACCTCTCGCTCCACCAGCTGCTCGTCCTGGAACTTTCGAGGCCAGTGGGGCACTGCCGAGGCACAAATCCATCTCGCGTGATTCTTGAATTTGCGCGACAGGCGCGAGGGCCTGAAAAACTTGATCGCCACGAGGAACGTTTCGTGTTAGTAGGATGCGTGTCTGCACGGCCTCGAGAATTTTCAAACCGCACAACCCAATGATCGACACAAAAAAGCCCTCCCTCGGACTCACCGGATTTTTCATGATGACCGGGTCGATGGTCATGACCATCTACAGCTACCCGGCGTTTGCGACCTCCGGGTTTTCGCTCGTGTTCTTCCTGGTGTTTTCCGGGCTGCTGTTTTTCATCCCGGTGGCGCTGGTGGCCGCGGAGCTGGCGACCGGCGAAGGCTGGCAGACCGGCGGGGTTTACACGTGGGTGGCCGCCGCGTTCGGGAAGCGGTGGGGGTTCACCGCGATCTTCCTGCAATGGCTCCAGATCACGGTCGGCTTTGTCACGATGCTCTATTTTATCGTCGGCGCGCTCAGCTACGTTTTGAACTGGCCGGAGCTGAACACCAACCCGTGGCTCAAGCTCGGGTTCATCCTCGCCATTTTCTGGCTGGTCACCGCGTTCAACTTCAACGGGACATCGTGGACCGCCCGGCTCGCCACACTCGGCCTCATCGGCGGCGTCTCGATCCCGGCCTTCATCCTCATCGGGCTCGCGATCACGTATATCGTGCAGGGCGATCCGATGCAGATCAAAATGGGCATGTCCGACCTCCTGCCGGATTTCAAAGATGTTCAAACGCTCGTGGTTCTCGTGGCATTCATCCTCTCCTACGCGGGAATCGAAGCCTCGGCTCCCCACGTCAACGACCTCGAAAACCCGAAGCGGAACTACCCGCTGGCGATCATCCTGCTGACGATTTTCGCCATCGTGATCAACATCCTGGGCGCGCTGGCGATCGCGATCGTGATTCCCGCCAACAAGATCAACCTGAGCGCCGGCGTGCTCCAGACATTCCAGGTCCTGCTCGACCAATACCACTTCGCGTGGGCGCTCAAGCCGGTCGCGATCCTGCTCGCGCTCGGGACGGTCGCCGAGGTGAGCGCCTGGGTCGTGGGACCTGCCCAGGGCATGTTTGCCGCGGCAAAAGAAGGGATGCTCCCGGCAGTCTTCACAAAAGTGAACAGCAAGGACGTGCCGATCCCGTTCATCTTGGCGCAGGGGATTGTTGTCACGATCTGGGCGGTCATCCTGACGCTCGGCGGCGGCGGCAACAACCTCTCGTTTTTGCTGGCCATGGCGCTCACCGTCGTGACCTACCTCGCGATGTATATCCTGCTCTTCCTCGCCTATTTCGTCCTCAAAACCAAGCGGGCGGATGTCGGGCGGGCTTACAACATCCCCGGCGGAAAAGCGGGCGGATTTATTGTCGCCGGCGCTGGGCTGCTCATGGTCATCCTGTCGATGGTCATCTCGTTCCTTCCTCCGGCCAGCGTCACGGGCGCGTCCGAATCCCACTACGTGGAAATCCTGCTTGGCTCGTTCGTCGTCAGCATGATCATCCCTCACGTGATTTTTGCGTTTCGCCCGCGGGAGAAGTGATCCGGACTCCCCCTGGAAGCATTCGTTCCTCCGGCACCGTCATGAAAACAACCCTCCGCGTATTTTTTTGCATCCTGGCGGTCCTCGCATTTGCCGGCTGCCCCGAAACCAAAGTTGGTCCGGATTTCGGATACAAGTTTCTTATTCTCCGGCCATCCGAGTGGAACGGCATCTGGAAGACTTGGAAGGTTAAGCCAAAAAAGGACGGGTCGCACAGCCGCATCGACTCGGATCCGGCAAATTACAGGGTGCTCGTGCAGCCCGAGTTCTGGAGCTGGATGGATCCGACAATTGTACAACGCCAGTGCCGGGAAAAGTGACCGCTTCGATCCTGGCGGTTAGGCGACTGGGGTCTTTTCATTTTCCCGTTTCTTGAGATAAGATGCCGGCGCCATGAATTCTCGAACTGTCATTTTTACCGCGGTTCTCGCTGCGACTTGTGTGGCCCGCGCATCGGACTGGCCGCAGTGGCGCGGGCCGAACCGCGATGGGATCTCCGCCGAATCCGACTGGTCGTCGCAATGGCCGGCCGACGGACCGAAGCAACTCTGGCGTGGCGACGTCGGGACCGGTTGCTCGTCGGTTGCCGTGGTCGGCGATCGCGTGTTCACGATGGGCAACCAAAGCGACTCGGACACCGTCTGGTGCCTCGACGCGAAGACGGGGGTGCCGGTCTGGAAACACACCTACGCGAGCCCGCTCGATCCGCGCAATTATGATGGCGGCCCCGGATCGACGCCGGCGGTTGACGGGAATTTCGTTTTCACCCTGAGCCGCACCGGCCAACTGTTTTGCCTCGACGCGCTGACGGGAAAGCCGGTCTGGTCGAAGCAACTCGTCAACGATTTCGGCGGTAAACCCCCGAAGTGGGGGTATTCCGGATCGCCGCTCGTCGCCGGCGATCTGCTGGTTGTCGAAACCGGAGCGAGCGGCGCATCCGCGGTGGCGCTCGACAAAAAGACCGGCACCACGGTCTGGAAAAGCGGCATCGCACCGGCTGGCTACTCAACGATCACGCCGTTCTCATACGGCGGCAAAGCATGTGCCGCGTCGTTCGACGGGACCGGGCTCACGGTCCGCGAAACGAAAACCGGAAAAGAACTTGCGACGTATCCATGGGAAACCCCACACGAAGTGAACGCGGCGACGCCCATCGTTTCCGGCGACAAAATTTTCATTGCATCCGGTTACGGCAAGGGGTGCGCGCTGCTCAAGTTCGACGGAAGCAGCCTGCAGCCGCTCTGGGAAAACACAAAGATGAAGAACCACTTCAGCAGCTCCGTGCTCTGGAAAGACCATCTCTACGGGTTTGACGACAGCACGCTCGCCTGCCTCGACCTCGCGGATGGCAGTGTCAAATGGACGCAGGGCGGGCTCGGCAAGGGCTCTCTCATGCTCGCCGGAGACAAGCTCGTCATCCAGAGCGAGAGCGGCGATCTGGTGATTGCCCAGGCAGCGCCGGAATCGTTCCAGGAAGTCGCGCGCGCGAAAATATTGAAAGACCGCAGCTGGGTTGTCCCGGTGCTCGCGAACGGGCGGATCTATTGCAAAAACAACAAAGGGGAACTCGTCTGCCTCGACATGTCGGGAAAATAACCCCCCGGAGCTCCAACGGCCCGAATCGCCAGGGGATTTCCCTGAAGGACCCGATATTTGGCCCCGCCCACTAACTTTCTCGCATCCGCCGCAGAATTCCTGTAGTGTATCCCGTATGGACAAGACCGTGGTCCCCGTTCAAATCCGCGCGCTGATTCCGACGAACGCGGGCTGCGCGGTTTTTCTCGGAAACGACGAGAAGGTTTTCGTGATTTACGTGGACCAGACGGTCGGGGCCGCGATCGGAATGTTCCTGAGCGGGGCCGACAAGGAACGCCCGCTGACGCACGACCTCCTCGGTCACGTCCTGGCCGCCGTGGGCGCGAAGGTCGAGCGAGTCGTCATCAACGACCTCAAAAACGGCACCTATTTCGGCAGGCTGATCCTGTCCGCGGAAAACGAGCTCCAGCAGAAAAAAATCATCGAGCTCGACGCGCGGCCGAGCGACTGCATGGCGATGGCCGCGCAGCAGAAGGCGCCGATCTACGTGAGCGGGGTTGTCTGGGAGGAAGTCGAGGACACCTCGGAGCTTCTGCAAAGCCTTCAGGAAGACCAGCAGCCGCCTGGCGAGGGCGTTTGACATCCGCGCCGACATCGTTTACCCCGACTTTATCATGCGAACCGTCAAAGACATCACGTTCGACCTGCTCCGCAGGCTCGGGCTCACCACGATTGTCGGAAACCCGGGCTCGACCGAAGAAACCTTTCTCAAGAACTTTCCGGATGATTTCAACTATGTGATGGCGCTTCAGGAAGCCAGTGTGGTGGGCATTGCCGACGGCTTGTCCCAAGGCCTGAGAACGCCGGTCATTGTCAACGTTCACACCGGGGCCGGAATGGGCAACGCGATGGGCTGCATCCTCACCGCCTACCAAAACAAGACGCCACTGATCATTACGGCGGGCCAGCAGATCCGGGAGATGCTTCTGCTGGAGCCCCTCCTCACGAATATCGATGCCGTGAACCTGCCCAGGCCTTGGGTGAAGTGGAGCTACGAGCCGGCCCGTGCCGAGGATATTCCCGCCGCGTTCATGCGGGCTTATGCGACGGCGGTTCAGCAACCCGCGGGCCCGGTGTTTCTGTCGCTACCGCTCGATGACTGGGACCGGGAAATGGAAGAAGCCGATGTTTTCAGAACGGTTTCCACGCGGAGCGGTCCCGATCCGGCAAGGGTTCAGGAATTCTCCGCCGCGATCAATGCGGCCAAAAATCCCGTTCTGGTCTATGGCGCGGATATCGCCCGCAGCCAGGCTTGGGAGGAGGGGATACGGTTTGCGGAATCGCTCGATGCCCCGGTCTGGGCCGCCCCGTTTTGCGAGCGCACGCCATTTCCTGAGAACCACCCGCTGTTTGCCGGGGTGCTCCCCGCAGCGATCGGGCCGCTTTCGGACAAATTGACCGGCCACGATCTAATCATCGTCATCGGGGCTCCCGTGTTCCGCTATTATCCGTTTGTTCCTGGAGCATACCTGCCTGCTGGAGCGCGGCTGCTCCATGTGACCGACGATCCCAATATGTCGTCCAAAGCTCCTGTCGGGGAAAGTTTGGTGTCGGACAGCCGGCTGTTTTTTGAAAGCATTCAACCGCTGGCCGTTCCCCGAAGCGGCAGGCGTGCCGCAAAAGCCGCTGCGGTTCCGCCTGCTTCGGACGATCTGCCGCTCAGCCCGGACCGGGTTTTTGAAATCGTCTCTTCGCTCTGTCCCGAAGACATCGTCCTCGTCGAGGAATCTCCCTCAAACGTCGTCGATCTGCAAAGAAGGTTTCCCATCGTCAAGCCCGACAGCTTTTACACGTTTGCGTCGGGCGGGCTGGGGTGGGACATGCCCGCCGCCGTGGGGCTTGCCCTGGCCGAAAAGCAATCGGGCCGCAACCGGCCGGTGGTCGCCGTGATCGGGGACGGCTCGTTCCAATATTCCGTGCAGAGCATCTACACCGGCGTCCAGCAGGCGGCGCACGTGATCTTCGTGGTCCTCCGCAACGAGGAGTATGCCATCCTCAAGGAGTTCGCCGTGCTCGAAAACACCCCGAACGTCCCCTGGCTGGATCTGCCCGGGATCGATATCGTGTCGCTCGGCAAAGGCTACGGAGCGGAGACGGTCCGCGCTTCAACTCCGGATGAGATCCGATCCGCTTTCAACAGTGCGCTGGGATTCAAAGGCACCAGCGTCATCGAGATCCCGATTTCAAAAAAATTGCGGCCTCTGCTGGGGTAGCCCGTTCGGGATTCAAAATGGCTTCGCAACCCACCTGTGGCGGGAAGTTGCAGGGCGGGGAGGGCGTTTTACCGGGCGGACCCGGATTTGTGGAAGGTTTGGACAATCAAGCCTTGATCGCGGGCGGGAGCCGGTCCAATGTGCCGGATCACGAATTGAACTCACTTTTGTCCACGCAATACAAACCCAGGGATGAATGCGGCGTTTTCGGCGTTTTCGGTCATCCCGATTCGGCGCTGCTGACCTACTACGGGCTGTTCGCCCTGCAACACCGGGGACAGGAGAGTGCGGGGATCGTATCGGCAAAGGGCTCGGAGCGGACCTTCCAATTCCACAAAGGCATGGGGCTGGTCTCGCAGGTGTTCACGATGGACGAGCTGGAGCGGCTCGCCGGGACGCGGGCGATCGGGCACGTACGCTATTCCACGACCGGATCGAGCAACGCGAAAAACGCGCAGCCGTTCGTGGTGGACACGGCGCGCGGGCAGCTCGCCGTGGCCCACAACGGGAACCTCACGAATGCCGCCGCGCTGCGCACCGAGCTCGAGGCCAAGGGATCGATTTTTCAAACTACCGTGGACAGCGAAATCGTCCTGCATCTGCTCGCCCAGCCGCGCGGGACGGGCGGCGGGCTCGCGGCGCTGAGGCGGATGGAAGGGGCGTTTTCGATCGTGCTCATGGGCGAACGCGAGATCATCGGGTTCCGCGACCCGCAGGGGTTCCGCCCGCTTTGCCTGGGAAAGCTGGACGGGGCGTATGTCCTGGCATCCGAGAGCTGCGCGTTCGATTTGATCCACGCCGAGTTCATCCGTGACGTCGAACCCGGCGAGGTCGTGATCATCGACAGTAACGGGATCCGCAGCGAATGGCCGTTCAAGGCGAGCAAGAGCGCGTTCTGCATGTTCGAGTATGTGTATTTCGCGCGGCCGGACAGCAACATCGGCGGGATTAACGTCAGCAAGGTGCGGGTGGAGATGGGGCGCGAGCTGGCGAGGCAGTGCCCGGCGGAAGCGGACCTGGTTGTCCCCGTGCCCGACTCGGGGATCTTTGCGGCGCTCGGGTTCGCCGAGGAACTGAACATCCCGTATTTTCCCGCCTTTGTGCGGAACCACTACATCGGCCGGACATTCATCCAGCCCACCCAGCTCATCCGGGATTTCAACGTCCGCGTGAAGCTGAACCTGATCCGTGAGGCCGTCGAGGGAAAGCGGGTGGTGGTGGTGGACGATTCGATCGTGAGGGGGACGACCGCCCGCACCCGGGTGATCAACCTCCGCGAGAACGGGGCCAAGGAGGTCCACATGCGGATCAGTTGTCCTCCCCACAAGCACGCCTGCTACTACGGGATCGATTTCCCCGATCCGGAAAAGCTCCTCGCGAACCAGTGCACGCGCGAGGAGATCTGCAAGTATCTCGGCGCGGACTCGATCGGATACCTCGACGTGGAGGGCATGGTCCGGGCCACCGGGCGGCCGTTCAACGAGTTCTGCATGGCTTGTTTCAACGGGGACTACCCGGTGCCCTTCGACGCCAATTTTGACAAACTCATCATGGAAAAGCGCCGCGACAACGCCCGCCTGCTCGAACCCGCCTCCGACCGCCTCCTCTGACTTATGCCACGCAAACTCAAAGCCTATGCCGCCGCCGGGGTGGATGTGGACCTCGGCAACCGTGTGAAGAAAGGAATCCAGGAGCTTGCCGCATCGACGCACGGGCCGGAGGTGCTGGGAAAAATCGGGGGCTTCGGCGGGTTGTTCCGGCCGGATTTCAAAGGCCTGAAAGACCCGGTGCTCGTATCGAGCGTGGACGGGGTCGGCACGAAATTGAAGATCGCTTTTGCGACCGGCCGCCACGACACGGTCGGGCAGGATCTGGTGAACCACTGCATCAACGACATCGCCGTGATCGGTGCCCGCCCGCTTTTCTTTCTGGACTACATCGCCGGCGAGAAGCTGGACCCGGTGGTTTTCCGCCAGATCCTCAAAGGCTTCGCGACGGCCTGCCGGGCCGGCGGATGCGCCCTCGTCGGCGGCGAGACCGCCCAGCTTCCGGGCATGTATCATCCCGGGGAATACGACCTCGCGGGCACGATCGTCGGAGTCGTGGACCGGCCCAAGCTTCTCGACGGATCGAAGATCCGGACGGGAGACATCCTGGTTGGTCTTCGCGGCAACGGGCTTCACACCAACGGGTATTCGCTGGCGCGCAAGGTCCTGCTCCAGCGGCTGCGCCTGCCGCTCGATAAGCCGGCTCCAGGCATGAAGACCACGCTGGCATCGGAACTGCTGCGCGTGCATCCGAACTACCAGCCGCTCATGTCTTCGTTGCCCGCCGGTCTTGTCCATGGAGCCGCCCATATCACGGGCGGCGGACTCCTTGACAACCTGCCTCGGGTTCTGCCTGAGGGCTGCCGGGCGTTGATCGACAGCCGGGCCTGGAAGGTGCCGATGCTGTTCGACCTGATCCAGCATGGCGGGCAGGTGCCGCAGAAGGAAATGTATCAGGTTTTCAACATGGGGATCGGGATGGTTGTCATCGTTCCCGCCGCCCGTGCAGCCGAGGCGTTGCGCCTCACCAAGGGGATCGCCATCGGCTCCGTCGTCCGGGGGCCGAAAGACGTGGTGATCGAGTGATCGTGTGAAAGTCTGGAAACGCAAACCCGCACTCGGCATCGGCATCGGTGTCGGCGTTCTGGGAGCTCTCGCTCTCGCCGTCCGCTACGGCATGAAGCGCACCGCGCGGGAGCCGATCCCGGACGCGATTTCCCCGGCGATCTTCGCCACGCGCGTCGCCCGGACGAACTTCGGCGAGATGATCTACCATGTGAGCGGGTCCGGCGAGCCGCTGGTATTTTTGCACGGGGTTTTTCTCGGCGCCTCGTCCTACGAGTGGTCGCGGGTCTATCCGCGTTTCGTGATGGACCACGAGGTCATCGTGCCGGACATCATCGGCTTCGGAGAATCGGAACGCCCCTCGACGCAGATGGATGCCGCGGATTATGCGGCGGCGCTCGCCGAGTTTTTGCGGGAGGTCTGTCCCGGGCAAAAACCGGTTCTGGTGGCCAGCGGGCTCACGGCCGGAATTTCCCTGCTCCTCGCCGCCCGGCATCCGGAACTGCTCTCGCGGCTGGTTCTCTTTCTTCCCACCGGGCTGAAGGAATCCGGCAATTGGCGGGCGATGGGAATGCTGGGCCTGAGCGGCCTGCCTGGTGTGCGGCGGTTTGTTTACCGCAACTATCTTTCCCGCGCCCCGTTCATCCGCGCCTGGCTCACCCGTTTCGCCCTGACGAATCCCGACGCGCTGACCGAGGAGATGGTGGCCATCCTTTCGACGTGTGCCCAGCAATACGGGGCCGAGCATGCGATCCTGGGGTTTCTGCGAGGGCGGATGGCGTTCCACATCGAGCGCCGGCTGCACGATGTCACGGTTCCCGTGCATATCCTGTGGCCCGATCGCGCGACCGGATTTTCGCCGGATGGCGGAGCATCGCTCTGCCGGAAACTCCCCCGCGCCTCCATGGACATCCTGCCTGGCTGCGGAATCTTGGCCGCTCTGGAAAGCCCGGATCTCGTGGGGGACGCGATCGTGCAGGCATTGCGGGGTGATCTGCCCTCGAAAGCCGTGGCTTGAGGCGCTTCATTGCCCGGAAGAGACCATGGTTTACGAGCATGTCCCGCAGCATGGGCATCCTGCCCATGCGTAAACAATCCATCAAGACATGGGCAGGATGCCCATGCCACGGTGTGGTTTCTACACGGCAGCGTTCTCCTGCTATCTCCGCCCGCCGCCGCGAAAACCGCCGCCGCCGCGGAATTCTCCTCCGCCGCCGAACGAGCGGGTGTTACCCATCGAGCGTGAGAAACGCTGGGAGTCCAAGTCCGAGCGAGTGCTGTCATCGAACGACGAATGGTCGGGCTTCGACCAGCCGCCCGAGTCGTGGCGCTCCCAGTTGCCGTCATCGGACGGGCGGTAGGCGTTGCCGTCCTTGCCCGCAAAAACATTGTTGTTGCCGAGGCGCGAGGAGTCGGTCTTGAGCGACTGGCGGTCCACGTTTTTCAAGTCGTTGGCGTGGTTCTCCGCCGGGGTGGCCGGATGGTTGCTCTTCCAGTTCTGGTAATCCTGGCTTGAGCGGGCTTTGTTGGCGTCGTTTCTGGCCGCGTTTTCCGCGTTCGTGCGGTTGGCAATATTCGCGGGGTTCCCGTTGTTCTTCACCACGTTGTTCGACCAGTTGTTGTAGGCGTTGTGGGCGTTGACGTTCACGTTGTTCCAGTTTCTGTTGACGTTGACGTTGTTGACGTTTCCCCACCCTCCATGCCACGGGCCCCACCAAGGAGAGCATCCCCAGCCGTGGTCGGCGGCCAGGCCGAATGCAAAGCCAGTGGCCAGCCCGCAAGCGAACCCCGCGCCGAACCCGTAGGTGAGCGGCGGCCCGATCCAGACATCGCCCCCGATATAAGGCGGATACCAAAACCCGGTTCCGAAGACGACGACGCCTTCCGGCGAGAGGCACGGACCGTAGTAGCCGGGAGTGTAACCGGCATAGACGACATCCGGCGTGGAGCCGTAAACATAGACGTTCGTCGCGTAATAAATCGGGCAGCTTGGCGGGATCGTGTAGATCACGGACGGCACGGAGTCGGCCACCGCCCACGGCCCGGCCGCCGAATGGGCCACGAACCACACGCCGTTGACGACCGCGTAAAAAGCATCCTCGGCGACACGGACAACCGGCGTGGCCGTGTTGACGGCATACGAGAGCGGAGTGCCTTCAACCGGCTTGAACTCGGGGTCCCCGGTATAGCTGACTTGGGTTTTCGCGGTCCGCGCAATCGTGGCGGTCTGCGGGATGGTCGAGGAGATCGCCGCCTCGCCCGCCTGGGGAGTCCCGGCGACCGACGCCAGCACCGTCCCCGCCGGGTCGCTTTCCGGAATGTTCGCGAAATCTGCGGGAAGCTGAGCGGCAGGCACGTATTGCCAGGGGCCAGCCAGCGACGCGGACGAGAACCACCGTCCGGAAATCACCACGTAATACGCCTGGTTCGGCACATAGACAAAAACCGAGCTGCCGGAATTCGAGACCCGCAGAAGCTGGGTGCCCGCGATCGGGGAAAACTGGGGCGTCCCTTGCGTGGTGATCAGCTCGGCCGGTCCGGTGCTCACGAAAATCGCGGGCGGCTGTCCTGGCTTCGAGCCCAAGGGCGGATCGAAAAGCTGGGTGGAGGACGGGGCGTTCTGGAGCGCGGTCGCCAGCGAAGAAGGAGGGTTCTGCGCGGCCGTCCACGGGCCGGCGAGCGCCTGCGCCTGCGACCAGCCGCCATTGATCCTCAAATAATAGAGCCCGCTCGACTGGTCCATGACGAGCAGGGCCTGGGTATTGATCGCGCGCAGGAGCTGGGTTCCCGCGACCGGCCGGAGCGCGGGCTCCCCGTTCACCAGCACCAGCACGGCGGCGGACTCGCTGAAAAAGATTGCAGGCACCGGGTTCTGCACGGCGACCGTCGGCTTGCCTTCCGCGCTCGTGACCGCGAGGTTCGCCCGGACCGCCGGAAGCGAGAGATTCCGCGCCCATGCGGCGGCCTGGACGCACACCAGCCCGGCATAGTTCGAGGCCTGGTCCGGCGCGGCGGGGAAATTGGATTGAAGGGGGGTGATGTTCGAGAGCGAGACGGTTTGCTGGTCGTTGTTCACATCCGTCGTCCCGGTCAGGACGACGGTGCCGAATTGCGGCGCGGCGGCACCCTGCGGAGTCACGGAGACGGCCATCCGGGCGGTGAGCGTGTTCCCGGTCCAGCCGGTCACTTGCGGCTGGTAAACCGTGACCGAGGTGCCCGCGTTCGTAAAGGTTCTCGGCCAGCCGTCGCTTGTGGCGCAGCGGACGGAGGTCAGCGATAGGGCGACAAGAAGAACCGCGAGGAGGGGAATCGATTTCATACAAAAGTCATTACTTTGCGCGGCGCGATGTTGGCGAGAAAAGAAAAATCCGTTTTCCCTTTTTCGGTTTTCGGTGAGATAAAGGTTTCGCATGGAAACCCAAAATGTCCGCGCGGCGGGATTGATCGTCGCAGCCGGCGGGAGCCGCCGCATGGGATTCGACAAAATTACAGCGCCGCTGGCCGGACGCCCGCTTGTCGCCTGGTCGCTGCAGGCCTTCGAAGACTGCGACGATATCGGGCCGTGCGTCCTTGTTTGCGCCGAGTCGCGCCTGGACGAACTCACGGCTCTGGCAGCGCCCTACAAAAAATTCCAGTTGATCGTCGCCGGGGGGAGCGAGCGGGCCGACTCTGTCATGAACGGGCTGCGGGCGCTCGAATCACGCGGGCCCGCGCTGGTCGCGGTTCACGACGCCGCGCGTCCGCTGGTGACACCGCTCATGATTTCCAAGGTCGTGGCCACGGCCGCGGAATGGGGTGCCGCCGTGGCCGCCGAACCGGTCAGCGATTCTCTCCACCGCGCCGCCGGGGCGGGACATCTCGTCGAGACGGTTTCGCGAGAAAACCTCTGGGCGATGCAGACCCCGCAGGTCGCGGGGTTGTCGGCGTTGCGCGATGCCCTCGAATCCGCCCGTTCCTCCAAACGCGGGGTGACCGACGAGGTGTCCGCCCTGATCCAGGCCGGGATCAGGCCGCGCACCGTCTTTCACGGCAACCTGAACTTCAAGGTCACCTTCCCCCGCGACCTGGCCCTCGCCGAGGCCGTGCTGGAATCCGGCTCTCAAAAAGCCGATTAATGCTGGCATTTTCCTCGAACAAGGGATGGAATCCATCCGTTGCTCCACAACTCACCCAGGAATTTTTCCGCAACCAATCCGCCAGTCCATCACCCATGAAAACGACTCTCCTCAAAACCCTCGCGACAAGCTGTGCCGCCGCCCTGTTGCTGCCCGCAATGGTCCAGGCAGCACCATCCACCCCGCCGGTCAACCCGAAGGCCCTCGCGGCCCTCAAGCGCATGAGCGACACGCTCGCGGCCGCGAAGGCGTTCACCTACAAATCCTCCTCGATCTTCGAGGTGCCCGCCAAGACCGGCCAGTTTCTCACGCTTTTTTCCAACGCCGATGTCGCGCTCAAACGCCCGGACAAACTCCGCGCCAGCATGATCGGAGAGGCGCCGCATTTTGATTTTTTCTATGGCGGCAAAACCGTCGCCGCGTTCGCTCCCCACACGAAAGTTTATTCCCTGACGAAGGCCCCGCCGACGATCGATGCCATGCTGCCTGATCTTGAGGAGGAGACCGGCATCCGCTTCGTCACGGCACCCCTGCTCCTCAGCAACCCCTTCCGCGTGATGACCCGCGGGCTCACGAGTGCGGTGGTGGTCGGCCCGTCCATGGTCCACGGCACGGTCTGCGAGCACCTCGCTTTCCGCTCTCCCGGCGTGAACTGGGAAATTTGGATTGAAAAAAGTGTCCGTTCCCTGCCGCTGCGGCTGGCGGTCACGTTCACCGACCGGCCAAATTTCCCGCGCACGCTGGTGGAATTTTCCGGCTGGAATCTCAGCCCCTGGCTGGGTGCCGGAGAATTTATTTTCCACAAGCCGCGCGGAGCCGCCGAAATTCCGTTCCGTTCCGTCTTGAAGTCAGCCGGCCGCTGATCCCGCCAACGCATAAACTTATTATGAAACATTCCTTCTCCTTCCTCGCGATGATGGCACTCGCCGCGGTCCTTGGCCTCTCGCAAACCGCTTGCACCGGCTACTACGCCGCCGGTCCCGCCCCCGCCTACTACGGTCCTTCACCGGTCGTCGCCTGGGGCGGTGCCGGTTTCTACGGCGGCACATACTACGGCAGCAGCGGCGCTTATTACGGCGGATCGTATTACCGCAACGGAAACAGCGGATACTACAACGGGGCCCGCGGCTCGGCCGACTGGCACAACGGCAGCGGCAGCGCCGAGGGCTGGCGTGGCGGCTCCGCAAACTGGAACCACGGTAGCGGCAGCGCCAACGGATGGCGCGGTGGCTCGGCCTCGTGGAGCGGCGGATCCGGATCGTGGCACGGAGCCCACGGCGGTGGCGGATCGTTCCGCCGGTGACGTTGTCGCCCGGAAGCCGCAGAGGACTCAATCCGATTCTTCAGCCGGTTTTTGGCTGAAGGTAATAAAAAAACGGACAGATAAGCCGTGACGTGTTCGTCGCGGTTTGCCAAGATATCAGGCGCTGTCGCTCCCCCCTTTCGGGGCCTCCCAAAAAACTTCGCCAATCCCATGAATGCTTATCCGTTCAAATCCTCCTTCGCCGCGCTGCTGGCTGCGGCATTCATTCTTTCGCAGGCCGGTGCGGCGGACGCGAAAAAACCCAACATCGTGATGCTCATGACCGACGACACCGGCTGGGGCGACTTCGGCTGCTACTCCGGGGGCGGCGCGAACCTCGGGCATCCGACTCCCAACATCGACAGGATGGCCAAGGAAGGCGCGGTATTCACAAGTTGGTATGGGCAGGCGAGCTGCACGGCCGGCCGGTGCTCGTTCATGACCGGCCGCATCCCGATCCGCTCGGCACTCTCGATCGTGGTCGCTCCGGGCGATGAGAACTACCTGCGGAAGGAAACTCCGACCATCGCCGAGTTTTTCAAAAAGAACGGCTACCAGACCTATTTCTCCGGCAAGTGGCACATGGGCGACAAGCCCGAGTCCTACCCGATCGAACATGGTTTCGACGAGATGAAGGAATTTGCCGCCTACTACGCCGGCGTTTACGCCTATCCCGACACCGACAAATCGTTTCATCCCTGGTTTCCCTCGTATAATGAGGGCTTCGAAAAAGTGTGGGATTCCGTCGTGAACCTTGACGAGTGGGAAGGCGTTGCAGGACAGCCCGCCAAGAAGGTTGCAACAATCACCTACGATTACATGGCGACGATGGACGAGCGACAGGCGGACTACGCGGTCGAGTATGTCAAAAAGCACGCAAAAGACGACAAGCCGTTCTTCATGGACGTGAACTGGATCAAAATGCACAACCCGACCAATGCGGCGCCGGATTTCCGCGGCAGGTCGCATCTCGGCGACTATTCCGATTCCCTCATGGAAATGGATGCCGACATCGGCAAGGTCATTGACGAAATCCGCAAGGACGCACCCAACACGATCGTCATCCTGACCGCCGACAACGGTGCCTGGCTGGACGCCTATCCCGATGCGGGGACGACCCCGTTCCGCGGGATGAAAGGCTCCGCGTATGAAGGTGGCTGGCGTGTGCCGGCGATCATGTGGTGGCCGGGCAAGGTTCCCTCGGGCGTTCAATACGGCGAGATGATGTCGCACATCGACTGCTGGTCCACGCTGGCCTCGATGGCGGGCATCACCCCGCCCCCCACCGGCGAGATGATGGACAACAACGGCAAGCCAATCTACTTCGACAGCATCGACAACAGCGCCTACATCCTCGGCAAGGCAGATCACTCCGCGCGCCGGTCGTGGATCTACATCAATGGCGAGTATCTCAATGCCCTCCGCGTCGACATTGCCGGTGATCCCAAAGAGCCGTGGTCGAACATCGCCTGGAAGTTCTGCTGGACGGCCAAGGATACCTGGTTGGGACCCTCGATGAACACGGGATCCATTCCCGCGCTCTACAACCTCACCATGGACCCCTACGAGAAATACGACATGATCTTCAACGGGGCGGCTCCGGACCGTGCGTTTACCAACTCGCCGGGCAAATATGCCGGACAGGACAACGGCTGGGCGGGGGCGCTTTCGGCCCAGGTGCTCGCCGACTTCGACAGGTCGATCATGAAGTATCCGAGCATCAAGCGCTCCCCGGGCGGTGCTTCGAACGACCTGATCCCCGACCTCCAGCATCCGGACAACCCGGTTCCCGCGCTGAACCCGAATCACATGCCGACCGCCGTTCCCACCGGCGGCTAGGACTACAGAAACATCGCCGCTGAAACGCGCGGGCCGCGGCTTCGCCGGCAACAAACTCATCGCTTATGATCCACTTCGAATTTCTTCGCGACCAGAGGATACTGACCGTCACTCCGGAAGGCCCGCTGGAGACTGCGGACTTCCAGAAGCTGGCCGAAACAGTGGACCCTGTCATTGAAGCCGGGCACGACCTCAAAGGCCTGCTGATTGACGCGCCCAAGTTTCCCGGCTGGCAGAGTTTCGGCGACATGATCTCCCACTTCAAGTTTGTGAGAGGCCACGAGCGGCACATTCAAAAAGTGGCGGTGGTCTCCGACAGCGGCTTCCTTACGATCATGCCGCGCGTCGTCGGGCATTTTGTCCACGCCGAGGTCCGGCACTTTGGCGGCGGCGAAAAAGCGCAGGCGCTGTCATGGTTGGACGGCGGCCAGGAAGACTTATGAAATCTGGCCGTTGCGCGTTGGCGCTGCTGGCGGTTCTCTTCGCCGGTCTCGCCGCCACCCATGCCCAAGATCCGCTCCCGTCGTGGAATGACGGTCCGGCCAAGCAGGCCATCGTGGATTTCGTCCACCAGACGACCACAGCGGGCACCATCGATTTTGTCCCGCCCGCGGAGCGCATTGCCACGTTCGATCAGGACGGTACGCTCTGGGTCGAGCATCCGGTTTATTCACAGGTCGTGTATTGCTTCGATCGTGTGGGTGCGCTCGCGAAAGAAAAACCAGCGCTCAAAACCGCCGAGCCTTTCAAAACCGTCCTGTCCGGTGACCGCGAGGCCATCGCGAAACTCACCGCGAAAGATCTGGAAGTGATCGCCACGGCCACGCTCACGGGCATGAGCGTCGAACAGTTTCAAGCCGAGGTGAAAGCGTGGCTTGCCGCCGCCAAAGATTCCCGCTGGAAAAAGCCCTACACCGATCTGACATATCAGCCGATGCAGGAAGTCCTCCAATACCTGCGCGCCAATGGCTACAAGACCTTCATCGTGACAGGCGGCGGGCAGGACTTCGTGCGTGTTTACTCGGAGCAGACCTACGGGATCCCGCCCGAGCAGGTGGTCGGCACCGCGACCAGCACGACTTATGGCTACGACAAGGACGGCAAGCCATTCCTCACCAAAGAGCCGAAGCTCCTGCTCGATGACAACTTCGCCGGCAAGCCCGAGGGCATCCATCTGATGATCGGTCGCCATCCGTTCGCGGCGTTCGGAAACTCGACCGGCGACCGGCAGATGCTGGAATACACCAAGGCCGGCGGAGGTGCCCGCCTCGCCATGCTTGTCCTGCACGACGACGCCAAGCGCGAATACGCCTACGGCCCCGCCGAGAGCCTGCCGGACACCAAGGTCGGCACGTTCACCCAGGCGCTCTACGACGAGGCGAAGAAGGGCGGCTGGACGGTCATCAGCATGAAGAACGACTGGAACCGCATCTTTTCCTTCGACCAACCATCGCGCTGAAAAAATCGCGCGCTCCCTTCACTGCCCGTCGGTGGGTTCGGGGCTTTCCTCCTCGTCGCCGAAGATGGCGGCGACTTCGTCCGCCTCGGTGCTCCGCACGATGTAAATCCAACCCTCCTCGGTGCGGAGCAGGTCGGTCCAACCGGCCATCTGCAGGGCGAGGAGAAGTTTGCGAAGGCGTCCGGGGTTGGGGAACCATGCTCCCAGCGAATGCAGCGGGCAGCGTTTTTCCGTGTAGATGTGGTGCAGGAGGTCGAGCGCCTCGATCCGCTCGGAATGGTTCAGGCGGATGACCGCCGCCAATTGGTGCCCGACTCCAAATGTCAGCCGGGCCGGCAAAAGCAGGACGTCCCCGAGAAGGTGCCATCCGATGATCGCGCGGTCGCTCGCGGGATGGAACCGGTGCAGCCGTTCATCCACCGCCGCCCAGACGAGGAGCACGAGCGCGGCGGCCATTGCCGACGGATGGATCCATGCCGGGAGGCACATCAGCCGTTCACCGAGGAGAACCTCCTGCCCGTGGGCGACGGTGAGCGCGCCGAGGACCACTCCCACAAAAAGCCCGTAGGCGATCGTCCATCCCAGCCATGCGCCGGCGAAACTCAGCAGGGCGGCGATCACGGCATGCCGGTTGTGGGAGGAAATCCGCCGGTGGAACAGCGTGTTCACCGGTAGCCTTCCGGGTCGATGACCACGGCCTCGAACCCCGCGTTTTTCAATCCGGTTTCAATGGCCGCAGCCCGTCCGGCGAGCAGGGCCATTTCTTCGGGGGCGACCTGCAGCTTGGCGGTGACAGGAGGGCCTTCGAGGAACCGGACGCGGAAGATTTTGAACCCGAGCGAGCGCACGAATTCCTCGCCTTGTTCGACCATAAAAAGCGCCTCGGCGGTGACGCGCGTGCCGTGCGGGATGCGCGAGGAGAGGCACGGCTGGGCGGGGGCATCGTGGGTGGGAAGCCCCAGCTCCCGCGAGACCGCGCGCACCTCGGCCTTGGTGAGACCGGCCTCTCTCAGCGGGGCGAGCACATGGAACTCCGCTGCCGCCTTGGAACCCGGCCGGAGATCCGCGCGGTCGTCGGCGTTTTCCCCGTAGGCGACCGCCCGGAAGCCTCGGTCCCGCGCGATTTTTTCGAGACGGGAAAAAAGTTCGGCCTTGCAGAAGTAGCACCGGTTCGGCGGGTTGGCGAGGTAGTCCTCGTTTTCAAACTCCGCCGTGGTGACGACCTCGACGCGAGCACCGATCCGCGCGGCGGTATCGAGCGCCTGCCGCAGGGCCGAGCGGGGAAGGCTCGGGCTGTCGGCAATGACACCGAGGACCCGGTCGCCGGCGGAGCGGGTGGCGAGCGCCAGAAGGCACGTGCTGTCCACCCCGCCCGAGCAGGCGACAATGAGCGGGGACATGGACCGGATGACCTCCTCCACATTCCGGATTTTTGCTGCGAGCGTCACGGCGCGAACCCGCCTTGGATGGCGGGCTGAATTTCTTGAAGCGGCTGCATGGCGGATCAGAAAACGGTCTTATTTTCAGAAAACGATTGCATTCTGGCGAGGGAAATCCAAATCTCCCTGCTCAACAATTCATTCAAATGGCTGACGCAGCAAACAAATACCCGGAAAACGCGAACGGAAAATTCTACGTGGACGATCAGTGCATCGACTGCGACCTCTGCCGCGAGACCGCTCCCGCAAACTTCCAGCGCAACGAGGACGGCGGCCACAGCTTTCTTTTCAAGCAGCCGGAGACTCCCGAAGAAGAGGCGCTCTGCAAAGAGGCCATGGAAGGCTGCCCGGTCGAAGCCATCGGAAGCGACGGCGAGTAGAACCGGATTCGCGAACAGGGCTCCCGGGTCAACGGCCCGAGGCCTTTTTTATGTCGAACGACACGCTCCGCTGCAGGGCGCTCGCCGAGTGGCGGGGGCTCGACGAACCCCGGCCGAAAGCCGACCGTTGTTCCACGGTGGCCGACCTCCTGCAGAAGGTGATGCCGAAGCTCGGGCTGGGGGAGAGGCTCGGCGAACAGCAGGTCGCCGCCGCTTGGCGCGAGGTGGTCGGGGATTTTCTCGCGACCCATTCGCTGCCCGTGGGTTTGAGCGGAGGAGTGCTCACCGTGCAGGTCGTCCAGCCGAGCGTCCGCTACGAACTCGACCGGGCCTGGAAGCGCGACATCCTCGCAAAACTCCAGGAACGCTTCGGGAAAAAAATCGTCCGCGACGTCCGGTTCCGGCTGTGAAGAAAAAGTGAAAAGCTGAAAGAGGAAAGCGAAAGAGAGGTGGCGCACCCTGGTAACGGCAGAAAACTATTTCAGCTTTTCACCTTCCGCTTTCCACTTTTCACTTTTCGCTTTCCTGCCTTACCCGTGGATGATGAGCTGGATGTTGTCCGGCAGGCTGGCCGCGACCTCCGAGGCCACGTTGCCGCGCAGCATTTTGGTGAGGGAGCCGCGGTGTGATGCCCCGAGGATCAGGAAGTCCGCCCCCAGAGTCGCCGCCGTATCCACGATGAGCGAGGCGGCGGAATGGGACGAGGCAAAAATCGGGATGGTCGAGATCCCGCGGGTTCTGCCGATCTGGATCGCGGTATTCAGGATGGCGCTGGCCTCGGGATCGTCTTTCCAGTTTGTGGGGGCAAGCTGGGCGCCCTGATAAAGCACCGCCACCTCGCGCACATACAATATATAGAGCGCGGCTTTCCTCAGCTCCGCCTCGTCGAAGGCAAACCCCAGCACCGGCGTGAGCCCGCGGATGCAGACCAGGATTTTCTGGGCATCGACGACCGGCTGGCGCAGGGTCTCGACCATCTCCGGGCGGACGAGTTCCGCGATTTCGCGGGACACGGTGAGCGTTCTCACCCCGCTCAGGCGCTGCGAATACGCCCAGAGCGCGAGGCCGACAACCAGCACGCAGACCACGAAGAAGAGGGCTTCATGCTTGGTTTGCGCCAGGGTGATCTCGACGGCGGCGAGGATGAGAAAGGTTCCGGCCATGAGGACGCGCTCCGTCCAGTGCATGGGCAGTTTGAGATTGGTGACGCAGGAGCCGAGGTTGACGCAGATGGCACCGACGACGCCGATCGCGTAGAGGCCCGCCAGCGCGTCAAAATTATCGCAGATCAGCAGCACGAGGACCGGCAGGCCGACGGCGATGGCGAGCGGGGTGAGCGGGACTCCATGGTGGTTCAGCTTCGAAAAGCTGCGCGGCATGTCCCCCTCCCGCGACATCATGAACAGCAGGCCGATGAGCGCGGCGATGGCGGTGTTGACAGCGCTCAGGAGCAGGAGGGCGAAGACCAGGCCCACCACAAAACCGAAGATGCCCCCGAACCACGCGCCGAAATTCATCGTGCCGTATTGCTCGGCCATGAACCGGAGCATGTCTTCCTTGCGCGCAGTCATCTGCGGGGCCAGGCTGGGCGGCAGGGAGAGCATGGCCCAGCCGAGAAGGGCGGTTCCCACGCTGACTTCCACGGCCACCGGAAGAATCGCTTTTGCCGAGGCCCAGCCGACTTTCGGGTGGCCGATCACCGAGCCTTTGTCGGGCTTGAGTGTCCCCGTGAGGTTGGCGATCGCCTCGACCCCGCTCAAGGCCAGGATCACGCCGACGAAGGAAACCCACATGTGGCCGGCGGATTCGTTCATGTGGGCGAGGTGGTCGGTGGTCAGGAAGCGCGCGCTCAACGCGATGATGGCGATGACCACCGCCACGGTTGGCAGGGCGAGGGCGACCGCAAAACTCCCGCTGTGTTTCGGGCCGAAAAGGTTGAGGATCCCGATGACCGCAATGGCTGCGATGGTGGCGACCATGATGTATTGCTTGGGCACGCCGAGATAGCTCAGCGCGGCCCATCCGCTGAGGGCCGCGGTCACCGTGAGATCCGCCACCAGCAGGAGCGACCCCACGACGGCGAGGAGCTTGCCGTGCTCGCGCGCGGCGGAATACACGCCGCCTCCGTCCGGGAAGCAGCGGCAGACAACGAGGTAGTTCAAACCCACCAAGGCAGTGAGGGCGCAGACGGCAACAATGATCGGGAGCGATGAAAATCCGCAGGCGGCAAACGCGAGCCCGATGACATACGCCTTGCTCGTCCCCCAGTCGCCATAAAGGATTGCCGAGGCGCGCTGCCAGTCGAGGTTTCGTGGGCGTTGGATGGAAATGTTGTCCACGAGGAAATGGGAGCCGATTCTTTTGGGGAATCGCCGGGGTTTCGTCAATCGTATTCACATCGCTGCATGTTGGCGGTGTGGCTGGTTGTCGCCGACAGGATCCGGAGTTGCATAAATTTTGTTGCGTCCGGGTTTTCTTTATTTACTTCACGTCGTTGATTATTTAAGACTCTCCCCAGAATGCGCCCCTCATCCGCCACGATTTCCGCAGCAATCCTGTTGACGCTCCTAGTGAATCCCGTTGCGGTCCGGGCCCAGCAGGTCGCCTTGAACACCGAAGTCGTGATCAACAAGATCGAACCGGGTTTCCTGGCATCGCCGAAAATTACCGCCGCCGGATTTATCAAGCAGACGATTGGACGACCCGCACCTTGGCTGGAGGTCGAGGTGACTTTTGAGCGGAACGCCGTTCCGAAAGAGCCGAAATTCGCCGACGAACTGACCTTCAACTACTACGTCCTGCTAAAAAACGAGCGTTCCACCGAGGACAAGAAGCCGACGCTGCTCACCGCTTCGATCATTCACGTCAACGTGCCGCAGGAAAAGGGGTTGCATTCCGTCGCGTATGTCAGCCCCAAGGCGCTCGCCGCTTTTTTTGACGGCAAAACTCCTGTGAACGCCCAGCAAACCGTCACGGACGTCGGGGTGACCATCTCCGGAAAAAACGGACTCCTTGCCATCGCGACCTCCAAGGGAACGGTGAAGGGGGACAAAGGGTGGTGGGATGACACAGCACGCTACACCCCGAAAACCGGGGTTTTGCTCAACAAGAACGAGACCCCTTTCGCACCCTTGGAATGGGACTACTACGAGGCCGTCAAGTCGAAGTCCGGCAACTGAGTCTCACTCGATGGCGAAACCTTCACGAATTTACGCTCTCGATCTCGGCATGCAGACTGTGGGTCTGGCCGAGTTTCACAAGCTCCCGAACGGCGGGCTCAGTCTCAACGCCTTCGAGGTGACGGAGCTCATCACCGATCCCTCGGCCGACGCGACCCGGCCCGCCCAGATCAAGGAGGCGGTCAAGGAACTCCGGGACGCGCTGAATGTCCCCGCCAAGGAGCCCGTCAATTTCTGCCTGCCCGCCCAGTCGGTCTTTTCCCGCTTTGTCAAGCTTCCCGGGGGAACGCCCGAAGACGTGAGTTCGATCATCGCCTTCGAGGCGCAGCAGAACGTGCCGTTCCCGATCGACGAGGTGGTCTGGGACTACCAGATCATGGGTGCCCAGCGGGGCGGGAGCTGGGATGTCGTCCTGGTTGCCATGAAGTCGGACCAGTTGACCGAGGTCGCTGACGCGGTGACAGCGGGGGGGTTGAAACCCCAGGTCATCGATGTCGCGCCGATGGCCGTCTATAATGCTTTCCGGTTCAATTACCCGGAAACAACAGGCTGCTCGCTGATCATCGATATCGGGGCGCGGACGACGAACCTCATTTTTGTCGAGGGAACCCGGGCTTTCAGCCGGAGCATTCCGGTCGGCGGCAACTCCATCAGCGCCGCCGTCGCCAAGGAGCTCCACATGGATATCACGCTGGCCGAGCGGCTGAAAGTGGAGAAAGGCTCCGTGAGTCTCGGCGGCGCGTATGCGGAACCGAGCGACCCCACGGAGGCAAGAGTCGCAAAGGTCGTCCGCAACACGATGACGCGGCTCCACGCGGAAATCGCGCGGTCGATCAGTTTTTACCGGACCAGCCAGGCGGGAAGCCAGCCGGTCAGGGTCCTTCTTTGCGGTGGCACGGTCAGCCTTCCCTACATGGTGGAATTTTTCAGCGAAAAGCTCCAGACGCCCATCGAGTTTCTCAACTCGCTGCGCAACGTGACCGTGAACAGCGCGGGCGTCGCGGAGGCGCTTGCCGCCAAGGCGCACACCTTCGGCGAGCTGGTGGGAGCCGCTTTGCGGTCCTTCGAGAACTGCCCGCTGGAGATCAACCTGCGGCCCGAATCCGTGGTGCGGGACCAGGATCTTGCCCGCCGGAAACCGTTTTTGATTCTTTCTGCGGTCTGCCTGCTCCTGACCCTTGCCGCCTGGTGGCTCTACTTCAGCCAAGCGGCCAAGGTCACCGACGACGTTTTGGCGGGCGTTCAGAAAGATGTTTCGAAGTTGGACGGCATCGCCCAGCAAACCGACAAGCTCACCGCGGAACGGAAGAGGCTCGAAACCGCTGTCGCGCCTCTCCTGCTCGCGTCGGCCGAGCGTTCCGCGTGGGCGGAAATTTTTGATGAGCTCGGGGCGAAGCTTCCGGCCCGGTTCATCTGGGTCACGGAGTTGCAGCCTGTCGGGGCGCGCGGGCCGGCATCCGGCAGGCCCGAACCTCCGGGACCACCCCGGCCGGGACAGCCGCTGTCGGCCTCACCGTCGATCACCGCCTTGGAGATCAAGGGGCTGTTTCTCGACAACCCGCCGAACGAGAAAGAGGCGAGGATCGTTGACGAGTTTGTGGGCAATTTGAAAACTTCGCCTGTCTTTGCGCTTCCTGAGGACATGTCCAAGAACATAATCCGAACCACGCCCACCGGGGAAAGCTGGGCCTATGGTTACTCTCTGGTTTTGCCTCTCCGCAAACCGATCCCTCTCCCATGAACTGGTTCAAGGACAATCCCTTTCTCGCCGGAATTTTGGCCGTCTGCATTGTCGGGTCGGGCGTTCTGGGCTACCTGACCGTCCAATCGGTTGCGGAATATTCCGCTTCCTCCGATGCCTACACGGTTGCCGTGGCCAAACTCCACACCCTGCAGAACAAGGTTCCGTTTCCGAGCGACACAAACTTGAGAGCCATTCAGGCCGGGTTGGAGGATTATTCCTCGCACATCAAGGGCCTGCAGGCCCAACTGGCAAAAATGGAGGTTCCGCTAGACGAAAAGTTCACGCCCCAGCAGTTCCAGGACGGACTCAGGACGGCCGTCAACGATATCCGGATCAAAGCCGAGGCCAACGGGGTCAAACTGCCCGCGAATTTCTACTTCGGATTTGACCAATACCAGACACAGGTTCCCTCGGAGAAGGCCGCCCCGTTCCTGAACCGCCAGTTCCTTGTGATCCAATCCCTCGTTGTCCGGCTCGTGGACTTCAAAGTGACCTCGATCGACGGGGTCACCCGTGTCCCGCTTCCGCAGGAATCCGCTGCCGCTGCGGCCGGGCAAAAAAAGCCGGCTGCCACGGAGCCGGTGTTGGCGCGTTTCCCGTTCGACATTTCTTTCACCGCCGAGCAGCCGAAATTCCGCGTGGCTTTCAACTCCCTTCTGGGATCCGACCAGTTTTTGATTGTCAGGTCATTGGATATTCACAATTCGGTTCCCCAGGCTCCCGCCAAAAAGAGCACGGAGCCGGCGGGTATGCCGAACCCGCTGGCGGGCGGGCCGGGGACCGCTCCGGGAAAAGGACAGGCGAACCTGCAGGTCATCCTCGGTCGTGAAGTCCTCAAAGTGACCCTCCACATGGAAATCCTCAATTTCGCCCAGCCGCCAGCCGCGAAAAAACAAGAGCCATGAATTGGATTAAGAAACACTACGAACGTGCGATCCTCGGGGCATTCGCCCTGGCCCTGATTGCCTGTTCGGGCTGGCTCTCGTGGCAGGCGCTCTCGTTTCCGGACAATTTTGCCGATCGCAACAGCAACAAGAAGCCGGACAACACGATCAGTCCCCCCGACACCAAATCCGTCGATGACGCTTCCTTACTGGCCTCCAACCCCCGTTCGTGGAGCCCGCACGAGGGCTCGCTGTTTGTCTCCCGGCCTTACGTGCTCAAGGACGACAAAATCTTCGACCCGCTCGAAGGGAATGTTCCTCTGCACCCGCCCATCACGAACGCGTGGCTCGTGAAGTATAATCTCGATTACGGCGATCCGGATGTGGCCAACGAGGACCCCGACAAGGACGGCTTCACCAACCTCGAGGAATTTCTCGCCGGGACCGATCCCACCAACGCGAACTCTCACCCGTCCTACCACACGAAACTCCGGCTCACCAAGTTCGACCCCGTGCCTTTCCGGCTCAAGTTCGGGGGGGATTCCGGGGACGGGGAGACGTTCATCATCAATGCGAGGGACGCCAAGGCCCGCACGCAGTTCCTGAAGCTCGGAGATATGATCGATGGGGCTCCCTACAAACTCCTTCACTATGAAAAGAAAACCGCAAACAAGAACGACATGGAGGTGAATGTCTCGGAACTCACCATCCAGAACACCGACACCGGCCAAAAAATCGTTCTCGTCTATGACAAAGAGGCCGATGACCCGACATCCTACGGAGAGTTTCTCTACCTCTGGAACAAATCGAAACTCCGTGTCAAAAAGGATGATGTGTTCACGCTCACCCCGGAAGACAACCGGAAATACAAACTTATTGACATTTCCGCGCAAGAAGCCCAAATAGAAGATCTTGAGACCGGACTAAAATTCCGGATCGGAAAGGCGGAATGAGCACCCGTCTTGTTTTTTCCATGCTGCAAGAACCATTCATGAAATCCATTCTGTTGCATAGTTGCACGGGCCTCTCTTCCGTGCAAACCCGCAGAGTTTCCACCCCGTTGCTTTTCTCCTCGCTCCTGGCATTTTTTCTCTGCCTGCCCCATCTCGCGCAAGCCCAGCATGCCGGGATTCAGGGAACCGCCGAAGGCCAGATCCGCCGCTCCGAACAGACTGCGGAGTATGCGACGGGAATTGTCGCGAAGGGGCAGAAAGCCCTGGGGTCGCAGGACTACGAGAGTGCATTTGCCTATTACAAGAGCGCGGTGGATATGTTGCCTGTAGCCGGCTCGGCCACGGCATCCCTCCGCCAGCAGGCGATGGACGGGTTTTGCGATGCCGCCGTCAAACTGGCCCGCCAACGGATTTCCGAAGGGCGCTTCGAGGACGCCAAGACGACCGTCGCCGTGGTTTTGGAGGAACGTTACAACCCCTCTTGCAAACCGGCTGTTGCTCTCAGCGCCGAGCTCAAGGATAAAACCTCGTTTTACAGCCAGACGATGACGCCGGGGTTTGTGGCCAACGTGGAGGAAGTCAAACAGCTTCTGCAGGAAGGCCAAGGATTTTACGCATCCGGACGCTACGACCTCGCATTCAAACGCTACGAGCAGGTCCTCAATGTGGACAAATACAACATCGCCGCACGGCGCGGCATGGAGCAGGTCAACAACGCCCGTATCAAATACCAGGAGACCGCCTACAACGAGACCCGCGGCGACATGGTCCGGCAGGTCAACAAGGCGTGGGAACTCCCGGTCCACAAATTCGACGTGTCGGCTTCCCAGATCATCGACCAGCCCCAGATCGACACCCACGGCTCCGCCAACATCAACCGCAAGCTCGACGAGATCATCATCCCGAAAATCGATTTCCGGGATGCCACGGTCCGCGAGGCGCTGGACTTCATCAAGCAGCGCGCCTCTTCCTTGGACTCGGTCGAGCAGGACCCCGCACGGAAGGGGATCAACATCGTTCTCAAGCTCGCCCCGGATGCCGCCGAATCCGGATCAAGAATCACGCTTTCCCTCACCGACGTCCCCTTGCGCGCCGCGATCGACTACGTGGCGCGGGCCGCGAACTTGAAGCTGAAGGTGGAACCTTACTCGGTGGTGGTGGTTCCGCAGTCCGAACCGATTGATGTGCTGATCACCAAGGAATACAAAGTCCCGCCGAGTTTCATCACGGCCCTGCCGGCCAACAGTGCCACGGCACCGGCCCCGGTGCCCGGAGTGGCTGCGGGGTCGCAGCCCTCGGTCACCGCCCGCTCGGGAGCTAAGGAGTTTCTCGAGGCCAACGGAGTCACTTTTCCCCCGAATGCCAGCGCCAACTACATCTCTTCCACCAGCCGTCTCATTGTCAAAAACACGCAGGGCAATTTGGATCTGGTGGACAACCTCGTGGAAAACTCGCTGACGACTCCCCCCAACCAGGTCGAGATCGAATCCAAATTCCTCGAGATCACACAAAACAACCTCAAAGAACTCGGCGTTGACTGGCTCGTCGGCAATTTCCAGCTCCCATTCGGCACGGGAACTTACGGGGGCGGCGGAACGACAGCGGGCGGAACGACCCTCCCCGTGAACTCCTACCCGTTTTTGACCCCCGGTGGCACCACTCCCATCGGGGCATCGTCCGGCACCCAAGGCCCGATCACCTCGGGCAACAGGTCCGGAACACGGGCCATCAGTGTCAACGCGGTTGACGGCCTGCTTTTTGGCAGTCCGGCCGGACCCGCTCCCGCGATCCTTGCGCTTGCGGGAATTTTTACAAACCCGCAGTTCCAGGTGGTGTTGCGCGCCCTGAACCAAGCCAAGGGAGTTGATCTGGTGAGCGCTCCCAGCGTGACGACCAAGAGCGGCCAGAGGGCCACCATCGAAATTGTCCGGGAGTTCATGTACCCTGACAATTATGACCTCCCGACGGTCGCGTCTTCATCAGGGAGCCAGCAGTATACCCCGGTCACCCCGACCACCCCGACGTCTTTTAAAATGAAGCCGACGGGAATCACATTGGAAGTTGAGCCAACCGTCGGCCCGGATGGATAC